>ULRN01018899.1_pt1 | contig 23536 bp, 20 predicted proteins | sample 1955461 | NCBI WGS metagenome assembly ULRN01 (sample SAMEA4835683, study PRJEB28245) | human gut metagenome | biome: gut microbiome; material: fecal sample | place: Denmark | collected 2008 | reverse complement strand
AAAGCCGCCACCAATCTTTTTTACTACAGACAAATCTCAGGGGGTTAAGCTTTTCCAAAATGCAAGCGTTTATCCTTTTTCTATATCTCTCTAAACAATATATTATCATTTCCTGCCGGTCTCATATATCCGTTTATCAGCAAAACAGAAAAAACAGCATCAAAACATCAAACTAAAAAGCTCTGATATTTTGATCGAAAGAGAAAAAGTAGGAAACAGGGGTTATTGTTCAGAATGTATTACATTTCGATATGGGGAAGGAGACTATGCACATAAATCTATGTTTAAATGGATAGCTTTTACATACAGAAACTTGCTTGTGATGCTTTGCAGGAAATGCGCATCATCCATAGATGGAATACCACATATGTAGAAACAATAGCGAAAAAAAACGGGGGATCAAGGCGTCCCTTGATTTATATACCCGTACAAAACTCTGTAGTAAAAGTTTTGTTTTCTGTTAAGGTTTTGGCTCTTCCATAGTTAAGGGTGGAGGGCATATAGATGAACTTTAAGCCTCCACAACTTTTTTTCGATACAAAGGAACATATTATATCACAAATAATAAAATTTTTTTGTCGTTATTTACAAGATCTTGTAGGATAATATGATTTTTAAGACTATATGAACTTGATTTTTTGCCAAAAACGATTGAAAAAGGTGAAAGCTACATTCCTTTGGGACTCGGCGGATGTCCAGAAGAGGATATACAGTGGCAAAACTCAAGTCGGAAATTTTATGTTCCCCAAGTCTCCCGATCCAGATTCCGGTAGTTGATAGCTTCCGCCAAATGGCATGCTTCGATATTCGGGGCTGCTTCCAGATCGGCGATCGTACGGGAGACTTTCAGAATGCGGTCGTAGGCACGGGCGGAAAGATTGAGGCGCTGCATGGCGACCTTCAACAAAGACAGGCCGGCAGCATCGGGTACTGCGTATTCGTGAAGCAGCTTGGAGGTCATTTGGGCGTTGCTGTAAATACCTTCATGCCCGGCAAAGCGTTTTTCCTGGATGGCACGAGCTTTCATTACACGCTCACGTATCGCTTCGCTACATTCGGAAGGATGTCCGTCTGATATCTTCTCGAAAGGGACCGGCACGACTTCCACTTGTATGTCGATCCGGTCCAACAACGGACCGGAAACACGGTTCATATATTTCTGGACGGCGCCGGGAGAGCAGAGGCACGGGCGATCGGGATGATTATAATATCCGCAGGGACAAGGATTCATGGAAGCAACCAACATAAAGTTGGCCGGATAATCGACAGAGAAGCGGGCACGCGAGACCGTTATCGTCCGATCTTCCAAAGGTTGGCGCATGACTTCAAGTACGCTCCGGTTGAATTCGGGCAATTCATCCAGAAACAAGATGCCGTTATGAGCCAAGCTGATCTCGCCCGGTTGCGGAAAAGCGCCTCCACCGACCATTGCCACATTCGAAATCGTGTGATGGGGCGAACGGAACGGACGCTGTGTCATCAGGGATGTGTTCAGCCCGATCTTGCCGGCGACCGAATGTATTTTGGTTGTCTCCAATGATTCCTGCAAGGTAAAAGGCGGCAAGATGGAAGGAAGACGTTTAGCAAGCATCGACTTGCCACTCCCCGGCGGACCGATCAGGATCAGGTTGTGGCTGCCGGCCGCGGCTACTTCCATCGCACGCTTCACATTCTCCTGTCCGCGCACATCCGAAAAATCGGCTTCAAACTGTAACTGCCGCGCATAAAACTCTTCACGGGTATTGACAACCGTCGGCTCCAGTTCCCGTTTTCCAGCTATGAACTCGATCACCTCCTTTATGTTCGAAACACCATATACTTCCAGGTTATTGACAACAGCGGCTTCGCGGGCATTCTGTTCGGGGACGATAAAACCTTTGAACCCCTCTTCGCGTGCCTTGACCGCAATCGGGAGGATCCCTTTACCGGCTTCAGGCTGCCGTCCAAAGAAAGCTCTCCCATCATCATGTAGCGGCTCAGCCGGGAGGCATCCAGCTCTTCGGCCGCAGCCAGGATACCGATTGCAAGCGGCAGGTCATACGACGAGCCTTCCTTCCGGATATCGGCAGGCGCCATATTGATCACTATACGATTACGGGGAAACTTGTAGCTGCTTACCTGAAGGGCGGAAATGATGCGCTCATGGCTTTCACGGACAGCCACATCCGGCAACCCTACCAAAAAGAATTGAATACCCTTCGTGCAGTTCACTTCGATCGTAACGACCGTTGCCGATATGCCCTGTACGGCGGCGGCATAAGATTTGACTAACATAGTTAAAGATTTATGATTTATAATTTTTGATTTATGAGTCCGGATAAATATGATTTATGGATAGCGACATTGCATAAATCATAAATCTGGAATTATAAACCAATTAAGTTTTCCAACGTCTGCTTTATCTCGACTCCATTGTCCGTTTTCAGAATGATCTTCCCTTCTTCATCGATCAGGAAACAGCGGGGTAAGGCACTTACATTATACAGATCAACCAACATGGCCGCCTGTCCGGCTGAGTCGGTAACCAGATTCCAGTCGATACTGTCCTTTGCAAGGACTTTCCTCACTCCGGACTGATCGTCGTCGAGGCTGACCAGCAACATATCTACCTTCTCTTTCGGGTATTTCATTGCCACTTCATCCAAATACAGATCCTCCGTCTGGCACATATCGCACCAGGGAGCCGTAAACGCAAGCAGCAAATATTTCTTAGGGAAAGAATCCAGGCTGACAGGAGTCCCGTAAATGTTCTTCACATTGAAATCGGGCGCTTCGGCTCCCAAAGCCGTTCTTTTTGCGCGTGTACTGTATTCCTGCAACTTCTTTACCAGATAAAAGTCGTTCAGTTTCGGACTCAACACAGCCAACAGTTCGTCCATTTGACGGGTATCGTCCGGATGATTAAAATAATGTTGTATCAAGATGACGGACGCTTCTTCATCCGGATATTTCTTTATGGCGGCGGCGGCCTCTTCATTCAACAGATGGTTTACATTTGCCAGGCGCGAAGCCATATCCGTTCCTTCTATCGAGCTGTTGACATTTTCTCTGTTTTTCTTATTCAGTTGACGGATCAAGTCAGCCTGTTCCTTCAATAGAGGAGCCATTTCTTTTTTTATTGCGGAAAGACGGTCATTGATCCGCCCTCCTCTGACGCGCAACATGGCGGGATAATCTGCATCTCCGGTGATCGTCACCTTTTCTCCCTTTTCCAGATAGGCGGTAACCCAATGTGTCTTATCGGAAAAGAAAATCGTCACTTCCCTGAAATCCCCCTGTTTCTGTTCGATCAAGAATTCGCCCGGCTTTTCGCAAGTCACCGTATCCACAACTTTTATATCTTCATTCTCAAAAACGGCATATAAGGTCTGATCCTCCAGATTGGTAAGTTTCCCTTCTATCCGGTAAGCAACATCTCCGCCACACGATGACAAAGAAACGATAACCCCAACGACCAGTAATAAATGTCTAATCATGTTACACCTCACATCTCGTATTTACAGATAATTTGGGGTAAAGGTAGGAATAGATTTTAAAACATCCTAACATTTATGCTAAATTTAATGTATATATACAAAAAAAGCGCAGAACCGGAGTTCTGCGCTTTCATATAGCCATTATGTATGTTATTACAATTTCGGACCAGCGGCAACCAGTTTCTTACCGGCTTCGTTGCCTGTGAACTTAGCGAAGTTCTTGATGAAACGGCCAGCCAGATCTTTTGCTTTTTCTTCCCACTGAGAAGCGTCAGCATAAGTATCGCGCGGATCCAGGATATTCGGATCAACACCCGGCAATTCTGTCGGTACAACGAAATCGAAGTACGGGATAACTTTTGTCGGAGCTTTGTCGATAGAACCGTCCAGGATAGCATCGATGATACCACGAGTGTCGCGGATAGAGATACGTTTGCCAGTACCGTTCCAACCAGTGTTGACCAAATAAGCCTTAGCACCGGTCATCTGCATCTTCTTAACCAATTCTTCACCGTATTTTGTCGGATGCAATGACAAGAAGGCAGCACCGAAGCAAGCTGAGAATGTCGGAGTCGGTTCAGTGATACCACGTTCTGTACCGGCCAATTTTGCTGTAAAACCAGACAGGAAGTAATACTGAGTCTGTTCCGGGTTCAGGATAGATACCGGAGGCAATACGCCGAATGCATCGGCAGACAGGAAGATAACCTGTTTTGCGTGCGGGCCTTTGGAAACCGGTTTAACGATGTTTTCGATGTGATAGATCGGATAAGAAACACGTGTGTTTTCTGTTACGCTCTTATCAGCGAAATCGATCTTGCCGTTAGCATCAACTGTAACGTTTTCAAGAAGAGCGTCACGTTTGATAGCGTTGTAGATATCCGGTTCGCTTTCTTTATCCAAGTTGATAACCTTAGCGTAGCAACCACCTTCGTAGTTGAATACACCTTCGTTGTCCCATCCGTGTTCGTCATCACCGATCAACAGACGTTTCGGGTCGGTAGACAAAGTTGTCTTACCTGTACCGGACAGACCGAAGAAGATAGCAGAGCTTGTTCCTTCCTTATCCGTGTTAGCGGAGCAGTGCATAGAAGCGATGCCACGCAGCGGGTTCAGATAGTTCATGATAGAGAAGATACCTTTCTTCATTTCACCACCGTACCAAGTGTTCAGGATCACCTGTTCTTTAGTCTTCAGGTTGAAAACAGTAGCAGTTTCTGAGTTCAGGCCTAATTCCTTGAAGTTTTCAACTTTAGCTTTAGCTGCGTTGAAAGAAACGAAATCAGGTTCTCCGTAGTTAGCCAGTTCTTCAGCTGTCGGACGGATGAACATGTTAGTCACGAAGTGTGCCTGCCATGCTACTTCCATGATGAAACGTACTTTCAGACGAGTTGCTTCGTTAGCACCGCAGAAAGTATCGACAACGAACAAACGTTTGCCTGACAATTCTTTTACTGCTTTAGCTTTCAGATCAGCCCAAGCTTCTTCAGAACAAGGCTTGTTATCATTTTTATATTCTTCTGAAGTCCACCATACTGAATCTTCGCTGGCTTCGTTCTTTACGAAAAATTTATCTTTAGGAGAACGACCTGTATAAATACCTGTCATTACGTTCACGGCGCCCAGTTCAGTTACCTGACCCTTTTCGTAGCCTTCCAAACCCGGTTTTGTTTCTTCTGCGAACAGAACATCGTAAGACGGATTGTGAATGATTTCCTTCACGTCTTTAATTCCGTACTTGCTTAAATCTAATGTAGCCATCTTGAAATTAATTTAATTGATTGACTTTATATAACTTTTTCTCTCTACTCAATTACAAAAACACAAGGCAAATCATCATTATACTTACTTGCTGCTCTTTCGCCTTGTTAATCGCGGTACAAAAGTAATACAAATTTTCATAGCATATATCGAATTAAGGAAATTTTTCAGTAATAATTATTCTTTTCCATGCCATTAACATCAAACTCTACCATTTTGTAACACATACTTTACAAATCAGGCTCTTTTATCCAAAGATAGCATCGTGTTTCCCGGCATTCAAGTCATCTTGGATACGATGGAGCACGATAAGCAGAGGGGATAAATGCAGTCTTAAAATATTCACAATTTCAATAGGATCTATCGCGGCGTATTCGTGAGAAATCAGATTTCGTAGACCAAAAACGCTTCGCCATGCTATTTCCGGATAATGTGTCAGTAGTTTCCCGGAAGTAGCCACATCTATCTGCTTCAATAATTCACCCACTATCTGTAAGCGCATGGTAGTCGCATCGAACAAGTCCATACCGTTCGGTGTGCATAAAAAATCATTTGCACAATACACATTAGAAGTCCTCTCAAGTGCTAATTCTGCTTTCTCTGTCAAGAAAGACAAATGTTCTAATATAAATTCTTTAGACGTAGATTGCATCTTGTTTTATATTATTGCGCAACAACGTACGCATGGTTTCAAATATTGGTACCAAATCTATCTCTGTATGGAACAGATGCTCCAACTCTTCTTTAATAGCCATACGAACAAAAAAGTCCGGTTTTTTCAAACGAATGCACACATCTATGTCGCTCTTCTCATTCTGTTCACCACGAGCCACGCTGCCGAAAAGCCCCAATGTCTCGATTCCATACTTTTCTGCGGAACGGGCTTTGTAATCTCTCAGTATTTCTATGATTTCGGCTGTTGTCTTCATTGCTATATCCTTTTGTTTCACAAAGATAGGAATATAAATAAGAAAAGCTGTAAACCCTTGCTTTTTTTTTCAGGGTTTACAGCTTTTCTTATCAGGGAGCGGTTTGCCGCCTTACTTTACTTCCCAGATTTCTCCGCTCATCAGATAATCATGCAGAGAGCGGATGGGGTTCTTGGCCCGGACTTCTTCGATCTGCTGGTGTACGGCTTCATCATAAGTCGGAGCATCCACATCGCGGATCACACCGAGTGCGACCGGCATGTCTTCACCGCCCATCATGGCAAGCATCATGTGCAAAGTGTTATCTTTTTCATGTGCGTCATGTACCAGAACATCATCCAACGTATAGCCATCCTGGCCGATTGTTACGGCTTTCAGTTTCAGGCCTTCCAGCACGATGCCCTTTTCATTGTTCTTGCCGAACAACATCTTCTCGCCATGACGAAGGAAAATCGTACGGTCGGCACGGAATTCCTTGTCGACAATCTTTTTATGGATGCCGTCATTGAAGATCACGCAGTTCACCAACACTTCTGTCACCGAAGCGCCTTTATGGCGGGCAGAAGCAGCCAGCACTTCAGTCGTATTCTTCAGGTCCACATCGATCACGCGGGCAAAGAAATTGCCACGGGCACCCAAAGCCAGTTCAGCCGGGATAAACGGATCTTCGACCGTTCCGTAAGGTGAACTCTTGGATACGAAACCACGATCGGATGTCGGAGAATATTGTCCTTTCGTCAGGCCGTATATCTTGTTGTTGAACAAGACGATATTCAGGTCTACATTGCGTCGGATTGCATGGATAAAATGGTTACCGCCGATAGCCAGGCAGTCTCCGTCGCCGGTAACCAACCAGACACTCAGATCGGGGCGAGCCGTCTTCACGCCGGTAGCGATAGCGGCGCCACGTCCGTGGATCGTATGGAAACCGTATGTGTTCATATAATAAGGTAAACGGGAAGAACACCCGATACCCGAAATAACAGCCATATTATGAGGAGCCACTCCTACTTCGGCCATTGCTTTGTGCAAGCAGTTCAACACGGCATGGTCTCCACAACCCGGACACCAGCGTACATACTGATCGCTCTTATAATCTTTCGGTTGAAATTTTACTTCTTCAGTTGCCATCTTTTAAGCCTCCAATATTTTCGTGAATTCCTCAACTAATCTCGCTACAATAAAAGGTTGTCCTTTTACCCGGTTGAAACGGTACGGGTTGAACCCGGCCACTTTACCACGCAGGTAGTTGGCAAACTGCCCGTTGTTCTGTTCGGCAACGACCACCTTCTTGTATTTGCCCAGTACCTCAGCCGTGTTCTTAGGCAGCGGGCTGATGAACTTGAAGTGAGCCAGGGCGACTTTCTTTCCTTGTTCCTGCATGGTTTCCATTGCTTCGTAGAGGTGTCCGTATGTTCCGCCCCATCCGACGATCAGCAGGTCGGCATCGGGATCTCCGATCACTTCCAGTTCGGGGATATAATCGGCAATCTTGTCGATCTTGGCCTGACGGGTCGTAACCATTTTCTGGTGATTGATCGGATCGGTCGAGATAGCACTTGTTTCGTAGTCTTTTTCGAGACCGCCCAGGCGATGGGTAAAACCTTCGGTTCCCGGAATAGCCCAATAGCGGACCAGGCTTTCCTTATCACGACGATACGCTTTCCATACTTTTTCGCTCGCATCGTAGTTGGAAACATAATTCGGTTTGATTTCCGGATATTCGGCCAGGTTCGGCAGCTTCCATGCGGAAGAACCGTTGGCGATGAAGGCATCCGTCAGCAGGATGACCGGAGTCATGTGTTCGAGTGCCAACTTTCCGGCCCAGTAAGCGGCATCGAAACAGTCTGTCGGAGTCGAAGCGGCGATCACGACAGCCGGGCTTTCACCGTTACGCCCGTAAAGAGCCTGCATCAGGTCGGTTTGTTCGCTCTTGGTCGGCATACCTGTAGAAGGACCGCCACGTTGCACGTCGATAACAACCAACGGCAGTTCGGCAATCACAGCCAGACCGATCGCTTCGCTCTTCAGCGCCAGACCGGGACCGGATGTGGAAGTCGCAGCCAGGCAACCGGCAAAGCTGGCGCCGATGGAAGTACAGATCCCGGCAATTTCATCTTCCGCCTGGACGGTGATGACGCCGAGTTCCTTATGTTTCGACAGTTCATGCAGGATATCGGTTGCCGGAGTGATCGGGTAGCTTCCGAGGAACAACCGCAAGCCGGCCTTCTCGGCGGCAGCTATCAACCCGTAGGAAGTAGCCTTGTTCCCGTTCACGTCGGTATAGAAACCAGGTGCGGCCTTCTTGCTTTCGATACGGTAAGTGGAGACCGAAGCATGGATATTATGTCCGTAGTTGTAACCGTCCGTCAACGCCTTGATATTGGCCTGTGCGATGATCGGCTTTTTGGCGAACTTGTTCTGCAACATGTGCATCGCTTCTTCCAACGGACGTTCGAACAGCCAGCAAACCAACCCTAATGCGAACATATTCTTACAACGGAGCACCGACTTGTTGTCCAGGCCAAATTCGGCCAAACCATCTTTCACCATTGTCGAGATAGGCGCTGCCACGACCTGTACGCCACCAAGGCCTAATTCCTGAAACGGATCGTTTGTCGTAAACTGCGCCTTGTCCAAGTCGCTCTTTTGGAATGAATCCGTATCGATCAGAACGATTGCATTGGGTTTCAGGTTCTTCACATTCACTTTCAGTGCAGCGGGGTTCATTGCGACCAGCACGTCCGCCTTGTCACCGGGGGTAAAGATTTTACGGGATCCCAGATGAACTTGGAAACCTGATACACCACTAAGTGTTCCTTGAGGAGCACGCACTTCTGCCGGATAATCGGGGAATGTAGAAATTTCATTCCCAAAAACAGCCGACAGATTGGAAAAGATTGTTCCGGTCAGCTGCATACCGTCTCCGGAGTCTCCCGAAAAACGAATGACAACCTTTTCCAGAGTTGTTACTTTTGTCTGTTCTGCCATAATATACTTATATTAGCTTAATCACTATTATTGATATTTAAGATCGTCGCAAAGTAAAGAATAAACTTTGCGAGTTCAAAACTTTTATGGGTTAAAACGCCGAAAGGTATAGATCAATGTTGTTCGACGAGAGGCCGAACCGATTGGAGACATAGTTGTTGACAGGCTTTCCGCAATACATATAGACTCCGTTCTTGAATCCCGGGTCGCTTTTGACCATCCCCGGTACGGCACCGGCTTCGCCCAACTGGAAAAGCATCGGGACAAAGATATTGCTTAAAGCCATCGAAGTGGTACGTGCCACACGGTTGCTGATGTTCTGCCGGCAATAGTGCAACACGCCGTATTGTTCGAAAACAGCCGGATCGGAAGGGGAGAGGCAACAGGTCGTCTCGAAGCAGCCTCCTTGGTTGACCCTGAGGTCTATGACCAGTGCGCCACGCTTCATGATACGGATCATATCTTCGGCAATGATATATCGGTGGCGCGTATTGATGTAGCGCATCGCCCCGATCACCACGTCGGCGCTGCGGAAAGCGTTTTGCAACACATTCGGATGGAAGGTGGAAGTGAACAAGCCCTGTCCCAAGACCTGCTGAATGGTCCGAAGCTTGTTTATATCGTCATCAAACACTTTCACGGAAGCGCCCAGCGCCATAGCGGCACGGGTGGCGACAGTTCCGGCATTGCCGGCTCCGATGATCACGACCTCGGTAGGCGAAACGCCCGGTATGCCTCCTAACAAGATCCCTTTTCCGCCCTGCGTGTTGCTCAGCAACTCGGAAGCGATTGTAATGGAGGCAGTTCCTTCGATCTCGGAGATCACGTTCAGCACCGGACAGCGCTGCCTGTCATCCGCCAGCAACTCGTATGCGATGGCCGTAATCCGTTTAGCCATCATCAGTTCGAAGGCTTCATGCGGAAAGTTGTTAAACTGGACGGTCGAAAACAATGTGGTACGTGGTTTCATCATCATCACCTCGGCCGTAAGCGGCGGCAGGATTTTCAGGATGATGTCTGCCTGGTACACTTCGGCAGGTGTTGCCACGATCTCGGCTCCCGCTTCCGCATAGTGGTTATCGGAGTAATTGATTCCCAGGCCCGCCCCGGCTTCCACCAGGACACGATGCCCTCGGCCGGTCAGCATGTCGACCGCTTCGGGAGTCAGAGCCAGACGGCGCTCCCCTTCTACCCGTTCACAGGGAATACCTATCAGCAGGCGATTACCCGCCTTGCTGAGTTCTTTCAATAGTTCCTGCGGGATATAAGCCCCCTGCCCTTGTCTGTCCATAATTTAATAGTTGAAAGTTGAAAGTTAAGAGTTGAAAGTTAAGGTTGTGCCAGTTTTCACTTTCAACTCTTAACTTTCAATTCTCAACTCTATAATCGTGTTGCCAGTTCTCGTGATATTTTATGTACGTCCTGATCGGTCATCATCTCTTCCGCATCAAACACGATTGTCGCCTTCGAATAGAAAGGTTCCCTTTTCTCCAAACTTTCGGCGATGAAGGATTTCAGTTCGTCGCCCGAACGGCCTTTCAACACCGGGCGGGTGGATTTGCAGAGTTCCAGGCGCTTGGCCAATTCCTCGACCGAAACCTTCAGGTAAACGGTTTGTCCGGCCTCGTTCATAAACTCCATGTTATCAAAAAAACAGGGAGCGCCACCGCCCGTCGAAACCAGGACATCTTCAAAAGCAGCGACTTCGCGGAGCATCCTCCGCTCGATATCCCGAAACGCTTCTTCTCCTTTCTCGGCAAAAAGCTGGCTGACGGTTTTATGGTAACGGCCTTCTATATAATGATCCAAATCGATAAACGAGAGCTCCAACAACCGGGACAACTCCTTCCCTACAGTCGTTTTTCCTGCTCCCATATATCCAATCAGAAATATACGCTTCATATTCATGATGATTGTTTCCTGCAAATGTATACTTTTGTCAGCAAAAACGGCAATTCCGTTAGCACGAAGAAATGTTAATTAATATTACCCGTTAGTGTAATTCCCAAAACATGGGGTAGTAATCCGATTTGGATGGGGTAGTGGTGACATTTTGATACATAGAAAAACAGGAGAGACAATGGCAAAAACAAAGAAATATTATGTAGTGTGGAAAGGCATCACTCCGGGTGTGTATGACAACTGGAACGAATGCAAAGCACAGGTGGACGGACAGGACGGGGCTAAATATAAGTCGTTCGAAACCGAAGAGGAGGCAACGCAGGCTTTTGAGAAAGGATATGAGCATTATCTGAAAACAGTATCTTCCTCCAAAGCAGCTGCAAGCCTGGCCCCGAAAGCTCCGATCGGGAAACCGATATGGGAAAGCCTTTGTGTGGATGCTGCCTGTAGCGGGAATCCGGGAGACATGGAATACCGGGGGGTTTATCCGCCGACCATGCAGGAAATCTTCCGGATTGGGCCGTTAAAGAAAGGGACGAACAATATCGGTGAGTTTCTGGCTCTGGTGCACGGGCTTGCCTTGTTGAAGCAAAAAGGAAGCAGCCTCCCGATCTATTCGGATAGTCGGAACGCCATCGGCTGGGTAAAGAAGAAGAAATGCAAGACACTCTTGGAACGCGTACCGGAGAATGAACCGATCTTCGACCTGATCGAACGGGCGGAAAAGTGGCTTAAAACCAATACATATACGACTCCTATCCTGAAATGGGAAACTACGGAATGGGGAGAGATCCCGGCGGATTTCGGACGAAAATAACTTACAGGCGATCATCGACCCAAGCCGGATCCAGACAGCCTTTCACATCATACACTACGCTGTACTCCTTCGCCAGCGCCGGAATGTCAAGGGACAGGAAATCGGTATGGGCAACCGCCAAGACGACAACATCGAACTTCTTGTCCGGCAGTGCGGACAGGACTTCCAAGCCATATTCGCGCCGTACGTCTTCCGGACGTGCCCAAGGATCGTAGATCGTCACGTTGATGCCGTAATCTCCGAGGTAGCGGACAACGTCGCCGACTTTGGAGTTGCGCACATCGGGGCAGTTTTCCTTGAAGGTAAAACCTAAGACCAACGCTTCCGCATTCCGCACCGGAACATCTTTTTTGATCATGCACTTCACGACGCGACCGGCGATGTATTCGCCCATCGTATCGTTGATACGGCGTCCGTACAGGATCAGTCCCGGATGGAAACCGTAATCCTCAGCCTTACGGATCAGGTAGTAAGGATCGACTCCTATGCAATGTCCTCCGACCAGGCCGGGCTTGAAAGGCAGAAAGTTCCATTTCGTCCCGGCCGCCGCCAGCACTTCGTTCGTATCGATACCGATCAGATGGAAGATCTTCGACAGTTCGTTCATAAAAGCGATGTTGATATCGCGCTGGGAGTTTTCGATCACTTTGGCTGCCTCTGCCACTTTGATACTGGAAACAGGAAAGGTTCCCGCCTGGATGACCGACCGGTACAGGGCGTCGACCTTCTCCGCGGCTTCGGGTGTGGAGCCAGATGTCACTTTCATGATCTTCTCCACTGTATGCTCCTTGTCTCCCGGATTAATACGCTCCGGCGAATATCCGGCAAAGAAATCGCGGTTGAAAACCAACCCGGATGTTCTCTCCAATATAGGGACACATTCTTCTTCCGTTATTCCGGGGCAGACAGTCGATTCATAGATTACGATATCGCCTCTGCTCAGGACCTTTCCCACCGTTTCGCTGGCCGAATAAAGAGGAGTCAGGTCAGGGCTATGATGTAAGTCGACCGGTGTAGGGACCGCCACAATATAGTAATTGCATCCGCGGAGCTGTTCCGCATTGGACGTACAGAACAATCCCGCCTCACCTTCCTCCGGCAACCGGGGTAGCAGCACGGACTTCAACAATTCGTCCGATACCTCCTGCGTCGCGTCCCGCCCTTCCATCAAGGCAGCCACCCGCTCCCGCTTCACATCATACCCGACCACCGGATAACGCGTAGCAAACAACCGCGCCAACGGCAAACCGACATATCCGAGGCCGATAACGGCAAGTTTTATATTTTCCATAACTAATCCATTATCGTTTAAACAATGAAAAACGAACCAAAACAATGATATGCTTCAATAAACGTTCTATCTTTCTTCCCAATTTATGTTTCCTCCAACTACCATATACCTGATGATGTGCGAAGGCTTCAGAAAATCTCATTTTCTTACACGGAGAAACATTATAACCTGGATAAATAACGATATTATCTTCCAAATGTTGTTCTGTATCTTCGGCCTTATATCCTTTTTTTCTGGCAATCTCAACCATTATCACAGGAGAAATTTTTAGATCAAAAGAACCATCCGGCAAAAGAAAAGGGCGTTGATTATAATAATCAAACATATCCTTGCAATATCGATTTTCCTTTTCACCTATTAGAAATGCAGCCTGCAGACGAATCTCCTCTCCAGCATATTCATTAAAAGAGACAAAACCTTTTTCAGGAATGAATGAATCAAAACGTTTCTCAACCAATATGTCACTATCCATATAGACGCCTCCTTCTTTATAGATAGCATAGAAACGAACTACATCCGCAGCAAAAGCCCACTTCTTAGCTGCCAACGCTTCATCTATAAACCGGCAACCGATAGATTGAGCGTCTGCATAATTCCAAATCCTAACCTTATAGTCCGGCAACACACGTTCCCAACTTTTCAAACATATCTTTATCTCTACTGGATAAGGATCATCACTAAACCAACACAAATGGATTATTTTAGGTACCATAACATCACTCTCTTTTTAGTTAACACTATAACCGTGTATTATTCTTCAAACTCTTTTTATTCTTCTATTCCTGCATACAGCCTCATTAATTGAAAGCATTTACAAAAATCGAACCCTCTCGCTTTCGCATATTCATCCGCAAGGACAGCAAACATTTCCTGTGTACCCGGCAAGCGTTCAAAGTTTTTGCAACCGGCCTCCATCCCAATCTCCATGAAACGAATCCGGTTTAAATCAATGATTTCGACTTTCACACCTCCATCCGTTTCCTTAAACAGTATATTTCCACGAGAATAATCCTTATGTAAATAACCATGTTCATGCATGGCAGCCGTCGTACGGGCAATCGCACGAAGTATTTGTTCCTGACCAGGGAAATCGGTTTTCATTAAATCATAATAGGTATATGGGCATTCGGATTTTAAACTGACATAATAGCTATGTGTGAACAACAACCCAGACCGTTCGGTATAATAACCTACCGGCTGAGGTGTTCCAATTCCTGATTGTAACAGCATTTTTGCATATTCATACGAACGTTGCGCTTTGGAAGAACGAAACAAACCATAAACGATCCGATTAATCAAATTCGGCTTACGGAAAGATTTTACTACCAAATCCACCCCTTTATATCTGAACTCACGCAATTCATTACGTCCTTTATAAATAACCCTTCCTTCACCATTCTTGAAATAGACAGGAAGAACTTTTATAAAAGAGAAAAAGTCTGCATACACTTCATTTACAAATACGACACGGGGATGGAATATTCGATATATTTTATTTATCAACTTCGACCAAGTCCTCCTATACCTTAGAGGGCCGCCCAATTCCCGCTCGAAAAACTCAGGATGACGTTTATTCAAGATGTCTATCACATGTTTTTTCAGTGAACGATCCGTTACACGTTTAGAACTGTTTCTTATCCGGTAGTGTAAAGATATGTCTGGAAGCTTTACCACCTTACCACCATCCTTCAATACCGATATCCAAAACTCCCAGTCCTCACGGGCTATAATTTCCTCACAATATCCATTTACCCGTTTCCAATCCGACTTCCTGTATAAAGCACAAGTATCCATGATATTCTTCCGTGCCAATAGGTTTAAGGAAAAAGGAGGTAAAACCCATTCTCCGGAACGATCACCAAAAAAGTCGGCACGCGGACTCACGACTTTTATATCTTCATCCTGTATAATTATTTCAACAGCCTTACGGATAAAATCCGGAGTAATAGTATTGTCCGCATCAACCGGAAGAATCAACTCCCCTTCCGCCAATGCTATTGCATGGTTGCGGGCAGCACAAGCTCCGGCGTTCGGTTGAGTGTGGACTTTTACCCGTGGATCTTTCCGGGCATACTCTTTTGCAATTTCCAACGAAGCATCTTTTGAGCCGTCGTCCATAACGACCACTTCAAAGGACGGATAATCCGAAGCTAATACCGAATCAAGCGTTTCACCCAGATACTGCTCCATGTTATACACGGGTACGATAACCGAAACCAACGGCGAATTTTCCATAAAGCCAATCAGATTTTATCGAGCCCTTTTGTAAACTTCAACCAGTAATACTTCAAGGGATTCGTATATTTAAGTTGTTTCCAGGGACGGCTGCCGTGCGGACGATGCCATACGGTCAACGTTGTAAACAGGTAGTTTATGAAGCCTTTTTCCAGAGAACGATGCGAGATTGTCACATCGTGCCAGTTCTTTTCCGGATCCAGTTGATGGAAATCGAAAGCTTTCAGGAAAGACACGGTCAGCAGGGAGCAACAGAAACTCAAATGCTTTTTCTCTGGAAAGACTTTGCCCTCCTTACCTTTGGCATATAAATACGGATAATTGATATTTTCCTGTTCATCGACTGTTACGGCGGCAGCGATGCCACAATCCGGACGTGTCAAAGCGCCATCGAACAACGACTGCAATGTATGCTTCTTTACGATCACGTCTGATTCGACAATCAAAAGCCCGGCATCGGCAGCAATCGCTTTTTGCTGTGCAGTCTGAAGGATCAGAAGATAGTTGGGAGAAGGATGATCGGTCAGGTCTGACAGGTTAATCAGTTCGAAGCCCATCTTCTCAGAAGCTTCACGAAGACGCACCGTATTTTCATCCGTGCTGAAGTCATTATATACACAATAGTGATAAGGAACCGTAAAATCAGATGACAGAATCGACTCGATTGTCTGTAAAGTCAGCTCTATCGAATCTTTCACCGGGGTAATGATATGTAATTGCTTCATTTTCCTTCTTTTTAAATTTCACTCTCTGAATCTATATTCACAGCCTGCTATTGTTCTTCCAAGACGGCTTGCACACGGGACACGATCTTTTCTGCCGGCAACTGCGTCAAGCAGGCCCAGTCTCCTCTGTAACATTCTCTCTGTCCAAATTGCGAACAGGGACGACAAGGCAACGGCAACTCGATCACATCCTCCGGACGTTGCCGATAGCCATAGAAACCTGTATAAATATGTGTTGCCCCCCATATGGACAACACACGAGTCCCGACCAACGATGCAAAATGCATATTCGCCGAATCCATGCTAAGCAACAGGTCCAACTGACTAATTAACGCCAATTCATTATCAAGCGTATATTTACCCACCACATTCTTTACACGTGGATAGCGATAAGCCCAATCTTCCAATACCGCCTCTTCATACCCTTTCGCTCCGAACAGGAATAAAGTCAAGTCTTCTCTTTTAGAAAGAATAGCCACAACCTGCTCCATTTCTTCAATCGGATATACCTTACCCTGATAACGGGCAAAAGGAGCGACACCTAACCATTTTCCAGTCTTAACTCCGGCAATAGCTTCCATTTTCGACAAATCTGCAGGTCGCGATTCAAACAAAGAAGTAAAAGACTCGATATAGGCCAATCCTGCCGCACGGAACACATCAGCATACCGCTTGATAACGGTCGGCAGCGGTTCCAGCTTCTTATTTTCCCTACGCATAAGCGGAGGATATCTTTTTCTGATTTTATCCAGAACGTAGATAGGTTTGCCTTTTAACCGAAAAGCGGCGCAGATAATCCAAGTCCGGATCACATCCTGCAAGTCCAAGATAATGTCGTAATCGAACTTCACCAAAGCAGAGGTAAATCGCAAAAGACCGAGTAGTGTTTTCTCCGCCCCTTTAGTGCTGATACCTATCACTTCCAGATTAGACGGCCGGTTCATGAATACCGGCATCATAAACGCCTGCGTCAGCACCGTAAACGAATCTTGCGGATTAGCTTTGGCTGCGGAATAGATGATCGGAAGCGTCATCGCCACGTCGGCAATCGCAGCGAGCCGTATTACTAATATCTTCGCCATTATTTCTTATCGTACATTTTCATTTGCTTATAGACCTTCATATGTTTACGTCCTGCTTTGATATCAGCCAGCAGTTGATCCAAAGCAATGGACAGGTCTTTTTTTTGTTCCAACAGGATTTTCAGCTTCTTTTCGCATTTTGCTCTATACTCGGATGTAATATCCGATGCTTCTGTTTCCTGTCGCATATGATAGATTTTCAAAATCAGGATGGAAAGGCGGTCGATTGCCCAAGCCGGGCTCTCTGTGTTGAAGGTAGCATCCGGTTGCACCTTCACATTTTTATATTGATCGAGAAAGAAACTGTCTATTAACTCCACAAGGTCTGTACGATCCAGATTCGACTTGTCGATACGGTGCATGATTGCCAATGCATCAACCGGTTCGATGGAAGTGCCACGTATGAGATCTTCCATATGCCACTGCACGGCATCAATCCAATTCTTCAAATAAAGATAAAACTCGATACTCTTCACCTCATAGGGATTATGTACCGTAGCATCTATATGATTCGTGATATGATACGCATTCGTAGCCTGCTCAAAAACCCGGCAACACTTCTCGCTGAAACTCATACAGTTCAAATTACTTAGTAAATACAAACGTACAAAGATAGCAAGTTTTTTTATCCTTTCAGCATATCGCTTTTTTTTGTCCAGGCAACCGCGCCAAAATCACGATCAAATATCATTTTGTCAGTAAAGGTTTTCCGCAAAATAACCATCATACTATCATTTTCTTCCTTTATGCACTATTGTTCAACGGCTTAAAGCATGATAGTTCCTGCTTTAAACTATCATGCTGCTATCGTGCAACTATCATGTTCTCAGTCTATAATTTTATCTATATCGCTGATAATATGATATTTATATTCTATTGAACCAAAATGGTCATTAGCAAACATAAGGGACTATTGTGTTAAAAAAGCAGGTATTCTACCTAATTATAATCGGAAACAGTGCATAAAACCTCCTCGGACAAGGCAGATAAACAGCTCTACATCCCTGTTTCGGTTTCATCAAGATCCGGATCTCCACATCTTCCACACCCGGGTCTCCACATCTTCCACACCCGGATCTCCCGTGTCCCGCTACCCGGGCCTGAAGAAACTTTTCAAATTGTTTTTTGTAAAAGAGTAGCTTGTATTCATGAAAAAACGAGTCTATTTATATATTTTGTATCAACATCAGAGTATATCTGTAATTTGATAGAATACTGATATATAATATCTTATTGATTTTTACCCATGATGGTTATGATAGATAAAACAAGGATTGAGTTCCCCTTATGATTTTTGGTGCGGTTGCCCTATTTTTTTGTCAGGAAAAGAATATGACAGGAGGTGTGTCGAAACAAAATTCTGCCTATTAGTAAGTAGAATTTAGGCACGGATTACACGGAATTTATCCGTGTAAATCTGTGCCTAAAGGATCGTGATAAAGGTACTTTGCACGTCTTTCGTCGCCGACCTATAATATTATTCCACGTTATATCCGGTAATCAAGACTTCGCCTTCATTGCCTCTGGTATCTTCATCCTTCCAGCTCATGCGGACTTCCTTCTTTTCGCCCGGAAGCAAAGAGAAGTAGTTGTCGGAATAGAATACAGGCAGAAGCTGCTGCCCGTCTTTGTTTCCGACTACATTGAGGCGGATCATCAAAGCCGGCGTAGAAGTCTTGTTTTCGACAACGGACACGGCGCTCCAGGTCCCGTCTGCATTCTTATCCACAGTTGTCGTGGTCTGCAAAGCGACCTTTGCCAACTGGCGAAGGTCCTGGTAGTTGTTTTCTTCCAAACTTCTGTGATAGAAGTTGTCGGAAACGACTTTTCCATTTTCGGTCAGCGTCATCTTGATGAAATGGACCTTCGACAAGTTTTCCGGGAATTCCAACTTGATGCACTTATCGGTCGTATCTTCATTGCTATCGACAGTCGCTTCTTTTTCCCAGGCTACAGATGCATCCATATTCAAAACCTGCACTTTTGCCGTCAGGCCTTTACGCGTATCGGCGCTGTAGTTGACCACTTCCACCTCATCCGTTGCCGGATTCCACTGGATATGCAGCGGTTCGGAAGCCTTTTTGATCGCGAAATAGGCGGCAGTCGGCTCGAAATAATAATCATACGTCTGCCATACCATAGAAGGCCAGCAAGAATGGCTCATCCACATCAGCAGACCTTTGCGGTTCTGGCTTCTGGACTCGAACAAACTACGGTGGCCGTCATAGTTCACCCACTGTGCCAGGCTGGCAAACTCTTTCGCATTTTGCGGCTCGCCATATCCTTTTGCAATGATCTCATTGAAAGAAGTACAGCCCTGTGCCCCTTCACGTGTATAGTCGTGCATGCCCCATTCGTTATCCTGCGGCCAGATTCCTTCCGGCGAGAAGGTACGGAGCATGCTTTCGTAGGTCATTACGTTCGGCATGCCTCGTTCGCTATGAAATTTATCATTGCCGGTCTTCAGCGTGAAATACTCTTTTGCCGGAAGCATACGGTACGGACCGTGACCGCTCACCACATCGTCAGCCGAGCTGGAGATATAGTGGATATCCGGATGGTCTTCCTTGATGATACGGCGCAACGCCTTGTCGATCTGTTCGGGCGGGAAACCTTCGTTACGTCCGCAATAAAGAGCAATGGAAGCATGGCTACGAATCCGTTTTACATAGTCTTCCGCATTGGCGATAAACATTTCAGGGTAATACGGATCGGGGCCGTCGGCCGGATTTGCCAGCCAAAAGTCCTGCCAGATCATGATACCGTGGCGGTCACAGGCTTCATAGAGTTCCTTATCGCCGATCATGCCGACCCAGTTACGCATCATCGTAAAGTTCATATCGGCATGGTAAGCCACAGCAATATCATATTCGCGACCACGATAGTTCAGGTTGGATTCACTGAAGCCCCAGTTCCCTCCCCGACCGATAAAGCGTCGGCCGTTGACAAAGAGACTCAATATCTGGTTGTCTTCATTAAACGTCATCTGGCGGATACCGACCTTGAAGTCTTTCGCGTCCGAAACGGTATCCTCGATCTTGAACGTAAAGTTCGCATCATACAGGTTCGGCTCTCCGTACCCTTTAGGCCACCACAAGCGTGGGTTCTCCATCTTCAGTTGCGGGAAATCCTTGACATCGAAAACGACCGTCTTTTCCTCGCCGGCCGCCAAGGAGACCGGCTGCCGGAAGATGATATCTCCAACCTTCCCTTCCAACGTGCCGTTTACCGTATTGGCATCGTGGTTCTTCACGATTACCTCGGCCGTCAATGTAGCAGAAGTCGTATCTGGTAACGGCAGGACAGACGTAACAAGCGGGTCGGCAACTGTCACTTTTCCGGTTGAGGTCAGGAAGACATCGTTCCAAATACCGATATTGCGACCACGAACCGTCGGAATCCAGTCCCAACCGATCGTTGCATGGAACGTCGGGTTATCAGCTCCTAAGATTCCACCGTTGAAGTCCGTACTCTGTTTATTCTTTTCCTTGATCGCCCCGATATGATTATTTCGGATAATCTCTACGGCCAGCACATTCTTGCCCGGAACAACCAGATCTGTCACATCGAACTTACCCCGCATAAAGGCTCCTTCGATACGGCCCAGTTTCTTCCCGTTCAGATAGACATTTGCTTTCCAGTTGATACCGTCGAAATTCAGGAACAGGCGATCCTGTTTGAATCCCTCGGGTACTTCAAACTCGTCACGATACCAGAAGTTGGACCAGAAGAAAGATTCGGATACCTGTAACTGGTTGTCCGCATAGTTCGGATCGGCAATGGCCCCGATATTCTTGTAACTGCTCAATACTGTTCCCGGCACAGTTGCCACGATCCAGTTCTCCGGCTTGAACTCCGGAGTCGAGATTTCTTCGCCCGAAACAGCCACTTCAGAAGCGCGTTGCAATTTCCAGTTACCACCGGAAAGGTTCATTTCCCCTTTTGATGCAGCAGGTGAAGCCACAGGCCGGGCAACCAGACCGCCTTTACCCATTACTTCTATTTCGCTCAGGATATAACGGCTGTCGTTCGCCGGCTGTTGCATCAAAACACGCACATAGCGAGCCTGCTGCTTGCCGTTCAGGGCGATCTCATCGTTCAACCCGTCACCACCCGGCAACTCGGCTGCATCTTTCCACAATTTGGCATCGTCCGACACCTGTATCTTCCCTTTCACGGCTTTATTGATCCAGTGTAGGTTCACTTTGTCAAATTCAGACTGGCTGCCCAAATCCACATACAACCATTCTTCACCTGTCGTTGCGCTCATCCAAGCGCTATTGAAGAACTGGGACGGCTTCATTTCCACCAGCCCGTCCTTATTCTGGAAGTTCGCCTCCGTAAACACCCAGTCATGGGCACCCGTCATCCTCAACAGTACGCGGTAAGCAGAATAGGCGGCTTCTTTATCAAAAGTTATCGTCTCTTCCAATTTACGTACCGGCATAGTCGTCGTCTGATCGGTCTGCTTGTTCGGATCGGTCACCGGAACACGGTAAGACAATGCTTTACCCGGCAATCCGTTACCACTCAGTTTCCCTATTTCCGTCCAGTTCTGCCCATCGTTGGAACCCTGGCAAATGATTTCATATCCGCCTTTCGAAACCTTATCATCATAAACGACCGTTCCTACCAAAGAGAGTTTTCCGACCGTTTTGCTATAGTTCGCCAATGTAAACTGAAAATAAGTATCTTCTCCGGTAAAAGTATTCCGTGAATAAGGACCTTCGTCGATCATCCATTCGCGTTCCCGTCTCGGGACATCACCTTCGGGCGTCGACAAGTTCAAATACTGCGGCTGCTTGTCGGAAACAAGACCGTCTGTAGCCAATTGCGCTACCAGATTGTAGTCATGGCTGGAAGAGGCAAAAGCCGAACGCAGAAGGGCTATATTCCGGTAAGTTGAATGGTCCGGAACCAATGAAGGAGAGAAATCTTCCTTCGGACTACCCGGATACTGCCCGATACCGCGTGTGTAATAATCCGACCGTTCAAACGATTTGTCGGCCGTCGCACCGGTCCCGCTACATCCCCAAAGGATCAACGATGCCATCGCCGCCCCGCAAAGGGAGAGAACGCGAGTGCTCTTTTTCTGTTCATTAAAAGTGTTCATATATGAAATTTGCTTGATTTTGTGCTTTTTGAACGCCTTAACCCCTCTTGAAAAGAAGTTTGCACAAACTTACGGAAAAAACTAATTCCACCGCTATATTTCAGTAATAACTTTAATCGTTATGAAAATGAAACAAGAAAACACTTGATTCATACCATAAATAGAGTATCTTTGCTTGTATAGATCAAGAAAGGAACATTATATATGAGTAATTACATTCGTTTTGACTGGGCAATGAAACGCCTTTTGCGTAACAAAGCCAATTTCGGAGTACTGGAAGGTTTTCTGACCACTCTTTTGAATGAAAAGATTGTCATACAGAAATTATTGGAAAGTGAAAGCAATCAGGAAGAAGAGTTCGACAAATACAACCGGGTAGACATTCTTGCCGAAGACTCCAAAGGCAAACTTATCTTGATCGAAGTCCAAAACAATAATGAATATGCCTATTTCCAACGAATGTTGTTTGGAGTTTCCAAATTAGTAACCGAATACATAAATCGCGGACAAGAGTATGAAAAGGTCCGCAAGGTGTATAGCATAAACATCGTCTATTTTCACTTGGGCAATGGCAAAGACACGGTCTATCACGGGAAGACCGAATTCATAGGCATACACAACGGCGATTTGCTCGAACTGACTCCTTTCCAGAGGCAAACATTCAATGTCGACAAGGTCAGCCAACTCTATCCCGAATATTACATTCTGAAAGTAAATGACTTTAACCTGGTTGCGAAAAGCCCACTTGAAGAGTGGATTTACTATTTGAACACCGGAGAAATTCCGGAGACAGCCTCTGCTCCCGGACTGGAAGAAGCACGAGAACGTTTAAAACTTGACAAAATGACAAAAGAGGAATTAAATGCTTATTACCGACATCTGGATAATATCGTAATCCTACGGGATAACATCTTCACTGAAAGAGCAGAAGGTAGAATGGAAGGCAGAATAGAAGGCAGAATGGAAGGTAGAATAGAAGGCAAGATAGAAGGTAAAGCAGAGGGTAAAGCAGAGGGCAAAGCTGAAGGAATGGCAGAAGGGCTCGCAGAAGGGCTCGCAGAAGGCATAAAAGAAGGTAAACTTGAAACTGCCCGGGCCATGATGCAAAACCATATTGCCCCGGAACTGATTGCCCAATGTACGGGGCTCTCCATAGAAGATCTCAAAAAGATGTAAACATATTGTATAATATTGTTTATTTAACAAAGAAGCAC
>ULRN01023618.1_pt1 | contig 23560 bp, 18 predicted proteins | sample 1955461 | NCBI WGS metagenome assembly ULRN01 (sample SAMEA4835683, study PRJEB28245) | human gut metagenome | biome: gut microbiome; material: fecal sample | place: Denmark | collected 2008 | reverse complement strand
CCCAACTGGCTTATAATTCGGAAATTTTATCTAAATTTGTAAACGAATCGTTCTACAATGGCTTATCGCCTATTGTTGAAGCGTATTAAATATTGTCAAACCAAGCAAAACTGATGAAGTAAGAAACAGACATAACCACAAGAATGAAACGCTAAGAACATGGCTATTCTAAGAATTGCCGTTTCAAAAGAGACTATGAACTGAGGTTTTATACCTTATTACTTAATCCGGCGTTTCCGTTCTATGACTTTATAAAGATATTGAGCTTTTAGCTCTTGTCCCCTTGTATCGAATACCGCCAATATTCACTCTACGAGGACAAGCAGATTGAAAGGTTCATGCCACTTATGGCGTGAACCGTTCTGTGCTTGTTGTAGAGTAGGTCACTTGGCGGTAACCAGATACAAGGCAAGCCACGAACGGTTACACGTTTGAACCAGTAATAATTTTGTATGTATCTGACAGCCTGTGTATTTGTTTGGTTTTATTGACCATTTGTTCCCTTGATGTTCCCAAGATAAAACATGAACTAAAAGGCTTTCCAGAAGTACATTTGCATGCGGTTATGATATAACAGGATGTGCTCTAAAAAATAGTTATCTTGGTCATTTTGGGATAGAATGAAGGTAAAGGATATACTTTTTGTTTAGATGAAAAAGTGAGCCTTTTACCCTCATGCTCAGGAGGTCCTAATTATAGAAACATTATTAGCTTCAGTAAGGTCAGTAGCCACACAATGTTAGCAAAATGCTTTCCAAGCTGAGTCTAAAACGAATCCCAAAAAGGAGATGACTTTTTTGAGACAGCCCCTTTATTTTTGGACAGCTCAAACTAAACATCACCATTGTTTAAGAAGTAATACTTATCAAACATTGTAACTCATTTTGAAGGTTATGGCATCACACGTTATCATCCCTGTTTGCTTCCGGGCAGGCATTTTCCTACTCTCCTGCTAATAGCAGTACCATCGGCATTGGCGTATTTCACTTCTCTGTTCGGAATGGCAAGAGGTGGGTCAACGTCATCATAAATACCTTATTGATCATTTTGTTTTTTGCAATATCAAAAGAACTTTCCATTTATAATTCTAGGCGGGGTAAAAACTTGCACATCTTTATTTTCTTCCATGTTTGGCTCGCAAGAAGCATTCTTTGCTCTAGTTATAGCCCAACCTCTTAGGGCAACTATTTGCTCTTTCATAGTTGTTGACAAAGGAACTGTCTCTGAAATTGTATTCATAATATGTGATGCTTTTAGGACAGGATTGTTTGGATTGTCAACAAATGTCGCAAACATTTCCTCTTTTATACATTACTCTGTTTCAGCGCCATTGAAACTTTTATTTAAAGTTAGTTGTTATTTAATGGCAATTTTATGAGATTGATTATCGAGTACAACTATGTAAACTCCGTTGCCAGATGCTTGGTACCTAACGTCATTTCCATCCGAAATGCACTGATATAATAGTGTGCCGTCCGTCTGAAATATGCGAATATAATGCCCTCTATTAACTCCGTTTATTATGATAGTGCTTCCATCAACACGCAGCCTCGTTTGTTCTGATTCTAATTCCGTCATTCCTGTAAATGGTGTTTCAACAATCTTGTTGAAATCAGACCATACAGGAGCTACCCAATAATAACTGTAACACCCTTGTGGAACTTGTAGTTCGCATCGTGTTTTGCTCACGCTTTCGAAACAATCATTATCACAAACCGGAGGTGTTATTGCTCGTACTTGTAGTGTTGATAGATTTACACAACCAATAAAGGCATCTTCACCGATTGAAGACATTATCTCAGGAAGCGTAAGATGCTTTAGCTTTTTTGCATTGACGAATGCGAATGGTGCAATTCTATATGCAGATTCTAAAACTTGGTAATTTTCACCATCGTGAGCAACCGGGTATATAAGCAACTCATCTAAAGCTGAAGTATACAACACACCATCCTTACTTGCGAAGTTTGTGTTTCTATACTCAACATTGATACGTTCAATATTCTGGCAATTTTTGACAATCCCATCACCCAAATAGCACACAGACGCAGGAATTGATATTTCAGTTATGCCGTTACAGCCTGAAAACGCCATGTCCCCAATAGAAGTCAGTTGATTAGGCATTGGTATTCTGAGAAGGCTAATGCAGCCTGAAAACGCTTGTTGACCAAAGGATACAACATCGTTTGGTATAGCAATTACAGACAGCCGTTCACAATCAGAAAAAGCACAATCATCTATCGAATTAGAATTATTGGGTAATATGAGATTGGTGAGAACTTTACAATTATAGAACATATAATCACTCACTTTATAATCAGAGGTTCTATAGGAATTGTAATAACTTCTTCCACCCGAAACAATGGTACATTTGGAAATGTCAAGAGTTTCAAGAACGCCAGGTGTCGCTTTTCCATAGCTGTCGCTACCAGCCATCTCTCGCAGAAAATTGATGTCTGTTCCATTGAGATAACCAGATAGATGAAGATTCTTAATTTGATATTTCCTATTTTCTGCTATAAGTGTCGGAAGTGTTCCTGCCTTTTCGACATTCAAATAGATTTGTGGATTCGATGGGTTTTCACCACTACCAAACACTACAAGTGTTTTGGTAAGCATAGCTGCCGCATTATGGTTCTTATCGCCATTTTGAAGCGCACGAATATTAACCATACCACAGCCATAGCAATCAAGATACCACATTCCTCCATTATCATACAAGGTTGCTACATTGTTTGGTGACATTTCATATGTAATCGGCAATCCAGCACTGCTTGTCGCTTCAAGCGCAATCTGCGAATATTGTGGAATGTTCGAAAGATCTTGTTTCCATATTAGTGCCTGATCTGCTTTCTCTATGGATAATTCACCGTTATTATATTTTGAAATAACATAATTGACAGCATCACCATCCGTTAAAATAATTGGGTATGTACCTACGTCACTATTTCTTTCAGCTGAACAATTTGCAATAACTTGACTTGTCAACACCGATTTATTTTCATTGTTTACAAATCCTTTATACACTACTTCAAACTGAGGGTTATCAGTACCATATACTTTTGAATAATTACCTACGGAAGCCTGAAGTTGCCGAGGTAATATGCTTAATGTTCCGTTCCTATATTCTATTGAATAATTCTTAGATTCTGCTCCGAATGGGACAACGGTATAATTACCTACAACACTTGATTTGTTTGCTTGACATTCATATTTTGGAATTACACTAAGACAAGACAGAACATCTCCATTGCGAAGTCCTGTAAGTGAGAAATCAAATGTGGGGTTGTCCTCATAATACAATCTACTTTTGTCATTGACGCTTAACACTAGTGGAGCTTTTGTAATGGTTAAAGTACCGTTCTCGTATGCCACTATGTCGTAATTGCGCGAAGTTCCTCCTGTAACAGTTATTGGGTAGGTTCCCGCGTCACTTGTTTTGGTTGCTGCGCAACTCAATTTTGGCAAGGATGAAAAGGCAGAAGATTCGGTGTCGTTGAGCTTAAAACCAAAATACGAACGGGTGAAAGCGGGATTGGAGTCACCATACATACGTTCTACGTTTTCGGCAACCACTGTTAACGGAGCCTTGTTTATGGTTAATACTCCCGCACGATAAGCCAATTTGTAATTTTTAGCAGATCCCTCAGAAATAAAGATTGGATATTCTCCTACAGAACTGTTTTCAGTTGCTGTTGTCGTTAAACGGGGTTGCAATTCTAATGATGCTTCTAAAGAATCCTCTCCTTTAAGACCAATTGCCGAATATTTAAAAACTGGATTAACTTCACCATATTCACGTGCGATATCTGAGGCCACCAATGTTAACGGAGCTTGAGTTATCGTCAAGATGCCGCTCTCATAAGAAATTTCATAATTATGAGCATGTGCATTTGATGCTGTAATTTCATATTCACCACATTGACTTGTCAACGAGGCCGTACAAGTAAAACTGGGTTGAGATGAAATACAATTGTGAGTATCGTTATTACGAAGACCCTCTAAAAGAAATTTAAACTCTGGATTCTTTTCATAATACATTTTTTCCGCATTCTGAACTTTTAACAACAATGGAGCTGGAATAATAGAAAGAGTGCCAGATTGAATATTGTTTATATAATAGTTCCTCAGTTCTCCCGATAAGATAGATATACTATATTCTCCACAGTCAGATGACTTGTTGATATTTGTGAACTCTAGAGCTGACGTTATTTCAGGGTCGGTATCTCCACATCTTAATCCAATAAAGTTATATTGATATATAGGATTTTCATCACCATAAGTTCTTGAGGAATTTTGTATAGCAATATCGATTGGAGCTTTTTGAATATTTAATAATCCTGGTTGTATTTCAAAGGAATAATTCAGAGCACTTGGATTGCATGTGATAGGATAACTCCCGACTGGGCTTTGAATAGATGCTGTTGTTTCACATTTGATCGGAGATAATAATTGATTTTCATCTTCTCCATCCACAAATCCATCTATTGAATAGGTGAATGCTGATGGATTGGGCTCACCATACATACGTTGGTGATTTATGATTTTGACAAATAAAGGCTTTTTTGTAATAGAGTATTTATATAGTACATCAACACCTCTATCGGGAAAAACTTGATATCCATCAAAGTCTGAAAAGCTATATGAAGGAATTACTTCTGATAACCCTATATAGAAAGCTTGTTCGTATGTGCCTACATCTTTATTTTTCAAATTCATATCACGTTGAGTTGATGCAGTCTTGATTTTTAAAACATAATCAAGCGTGGGAGTTATACCTGAATATTCAAACTGATTCTGTTTAAAATGAATAGGTTCAATCATTGTACCTGCAATAACTCTAGCTATTTCAGACCCTTCATAGCCAGACAATTGTGGTACAATTACAGAAGTATTGCTGTTGCCAATACTGTAACCCATTGACTCATGATTTGGCGCTTTTTGTGGTCGGAAAACGAGAGTTTTCAGATTGCTACACCCTTCAAAAGCACCATGTTCGATTTTTTTTACACCAGAACCAATAATTATAGTTTCAACCAAGGAATGCCAAAAGGCACCGGTTTCAATTACCTCGACTCCATCAGGTATGGCTATTGTTGAGGCTTTACTAAATCCAAAAGCATTTTCCCTGATTACTTTAAGCGACAATGGTAGCCGATAGTCTGTAATGTCTGCATCACTGAATGCAAAACGACCAATTTCAGTCACGGTATATTTTTTGTTATTATAAGTAACAGAACAAGGAATTCTACCTGTTGTTCCCCCTACAACTGCGACAGTTTGATCTACTGAAGACAAAATGTCGTATTGTAGTTTTTGCATTCCATTTCCTGCTGGTAGCTCGAAATCATATGCAAAAGCAGAAATAGAGGCCCATAACAATGCTATGAGCATTCCAATTTTTCGAATGATTGGTTTCATAATTAAAGGTTTGTAACCCATTAACAGAATTAAATCAATGCGTATTAAATTCTTTCTATGTGGTTGTTGTTAATGTATTTAATTTATTGTAATGCTGTCATTGTACTGACTTTTCCCACTATCAGGGAAAAAAGACTGCTGGTTTTCTTGGCATAGTTTCTGATGACGAGGAGCAGGACTGTAAGTTGTGAGAACAAAATCTCAATTTTCTTTCTTGTCTTTGTAAAAGGAATAGAACAGGATATTCCTGTAATAAAGTATATTTCATATTCGAATCTTTGATTTATAATGCTTCATTTTGCTGTCGCTCCCAGTATTCTCTAAAAATGCACAGGGAACGTAGGCGGTGCAGATGGTGAGGAAACCTTTGATGATGATGCCTACGCGTTGCTGGCTTTGGTAGCGGGCTACTATGCCGGTTACACCTTTGAATTTACCATCGGTGATGCGCACTTGTTGACCTTCCTTAAATCTTTCTATCATTTCGGGTGTGGCTACGATGTCAGCACTGTCGGCGGCGCAGATAATTTTCAAGCTGTTCATCTGGCTGTCGGGTACAATGAGGGGGATGTTGACCGTTTGGCGGCCAACGCTCATGTGACGATAATAAAAACGAAGAAAGGGGAGGTTTACGTTGTCGTAAACAAAGGTCTTCAATTCATCTTCGGTGCCACGAGCAAAGAATATGTTGGGAATACGCGATTCTTCAACGGTCGTTCGCTTGCCGTCAATCATTTTGATGGACTTCAACAAAGGCAAGTAGGATTCAATGCCATGCGCCTGAAGATAATCGTATGCCTTACGTTCTCTGCCATAGGTGGTACGCATGGCATACCAATGCTTTTCTTCCTCTTTTCGTTGTGGCACACTATTGGTGGACACCCCTGTTTGTGAGTTCGTAGGTTTGATAGACTTTTGAACTTCGGGGAGGGCGTTGGAGGTAAGTCCAGCGCTTAGAGGAGATAGGTCGGCTCCTACTATGCATTTTACATCTGACGTGGCGCAATATTTTCCCATATCGTGATGGTATCTTATCAAAGACTTGACTTGATACACAGACACAAAAAGAAAGCGTGAGTCGTCCCGTCGTCCGTCCCACAGTCTGAGGCTCTAGCAATTGCCTATTGTTGTTGAACAGACAACGTTAGAGCCCACGCCGATATGATATACGCCTCCGTTAAGAGACCTCAGTAAACAGACACACTGCCCCTACGGGTACAATATATGCTTACAAGGTCTCCACGGGATTGATGTAATCACACCCCTGGACATCTACCGTTGCTACATTCAAGACAACAATTAACTGTTAATTTGCTAGATTACAGACTGCCTTAAACAGAGCGTCGAGTAAACGCCTTCAATATGTCTTGGATTATCGTCCCACCCAAGCCCGCTTCGCATAGATCTTTCTTTCGATTTCGCCATGCTCCACGCGGCGTGAGCTGTCTCATGATATTTTTACAAGAACTCGTCTTGACCCAATATTGAAATTGAGACATGATAATCCAAAGACAAAATTACACAATTTTTCTTAGACTAAAAAATAAATGTTAAACAAATCCTTTAATTAACCAAGCATTTAAGAAAAAAGATGTTTTTTGTCATATCAAAACAGCAAAAAGAAGGTGCTTTTATGATGACACCATAAAGGTTTTATCTTTTCTTCTTTGGCAATGCACCCAATCCTATTTTTTGTGTTCCGTCCCAATTGGTGAGTTGGTCCGCACAGCCGTTTGAACCTCCGGTTGTGACATTGTTTTTGGCGCTGCATGACATATAGTCGATGAAGGAGATGAAGTTGTTGATGACATGAGAATCGTATATGTTGTTATTCTCGGCAAAGAGTTTCGTCCAGTTGGTGACGCACTCCGTGCGGAAGTCCGTGCAGCCATTCCAAGATAGGGCATCGAGAAACTTACAGACGGCAGATGAAACACCTTTTTTTGTACATAGGTCGAAGTCGAACTTTTGAGCAATAGCCATGATGCCATAGTAGATTGACTTTGCTTCTTGCTCGTTGAAATCTATTCTGTCGGTAAGTGCAAAACTTCTTAGGCTATCTTTGCCATTAGCGACAAGACTATCGAGCACTGATTGTCGTCTGTTTTCTCTTGCTTGCTCTTCACGCTTCGCCTCTTCCGCGAGACGAGTTTCTTCTTCCTTTCGAATGATGCTTTGATAAAATTATTAATGGTTTCCTTGACTCCAGCATTGTACGACTCTTTGAGCCTTGTAGCCTCTTCGTTCTTATACTTACCAGGTTGGAATATCTTGGCAAGAAATCCCGATTGTGCCGTTTTCAGTTCCTTTTGTGCAACCTCCTTCTGTTGCGTGATGATGGCTGTCTCGGCTTCAATATTCGCCTTTAGTTTCTCTGCTTCTACAATAGCTAATCTCGCCTGACGCTCTGCTTCAAGAGTAACCTTGTCCTTGTGCCTGCGTCCTCGCCTTTCTTCTGGGGACAGATCATTGTAAGGGATACCGCGTGCAAGACCATACTTGCGGCCAACCTCATTGTGATAGTCTGTATGAAGTTGCGAGAGATATTCCGACTTTGCTTTTCTCGTCTCTCCCCACACCTTGGCATAAGACACACGCTCAACATAATCCTTTGAGGCGGTCTGTTTGGTGTAGTTGTCTCGCTCCTCTTTGGGTAATGCTCTCCATTCCTTAGTTGAAAGCACTATGTCGGGATTGTTCTTGTTGACATACTTGCTACCAATGCGTCCACGCTTCTTGACTTTCTCCACAGGAATAGTCTGCACATGGGCATGGATGCTTGTTTCGTCACAATGGACGGCAAAACTAATGATGTTCTCCTCGCCCCATTTGCGACAGGCAAAGTCGTAGGTGTCCTTTGCCCATTTATAAATGCCTTGTTGCAATACGATGTGGCTATGATCTGCATCAGGATTGGCAGTGTCTATCCTTTGGTTGCCAAAAGCGAGGTTGTACAGCACGTCGTGGTCGCCACTGAATATCATGCCGACAGTGCAGTTCGGACTGTTCTTTGATACTTGGTCTGGATGCCTGGCATCCATGTATGGCTTGAATCCCAATTCATCAAGGCGCATCTGAATGCGCTCATGGAGTGGAATATGATTGGAACCAAGAGGGACAATCTTTCCATCCTTGACTATCTCGAAGTTGAGATTCTTGCGAGAGAAGTTGTAATGATTGTTCTTCTCCTTGTCGGCATTCTTCAGACGATAAACATTCTCGTCCCAGCCTCTGCACTCGGCTTCGTTGCCCACTTGGGCGGAGAATGATTTCTTGTCTTTGCCGACATGGATAGCGGCACGTGGTATGTTGCTTTGCATATTGTATTTCTGTCTTGTTGTACATTGTAAAAGGCGTAACTCGGTATAATGGCAGCAGGTCTCGGGCGAAGCCTGAGCATAATAGAAGGACTTTTTAATTGAACAGCGTCAGCAGGTGAATCTAAAAGTCCCTATTATGTTCATGGACTTTTGCAAAAAGTCGGCTCCCTCACGAAAGACTGCCTCTATCCTTGACTATCCGCCATCTGTGCGTTTTCCGTCCGGTAGGTTAGATTACGATAGACCACCTTTGTCATCATCTCGTTGAGTCGGTCGGCAATTCGGTCACCATATCGCTGACGGATTTCCTTGGGCTCAAGGTTTGTGGTGAAGACCGTGAACAGTTGTGCGTCATACCGCATAGCCAAGAGTTCCTTGATGGGATAAATGAAATTGCCGTAGTCCTGCACTTCAGCAGGTTCAGTGCCAATATCGTCTATACCTAATATATCAGCTTCCGCCAATTTGCAAAACTTATTATAGTCCGTCTTGCGGATTTGCACAATCTGCATGGCATTGACAATGGTAAAACTATAGTAGTTATCAGAACTATGTCCAGCATTAGGCGATAGGTTCGGTTTTAGGATTTCCAATCGTCTGACAAGGTTCTGCAATGCCTTGAGCATAGTGGTCTTGCCGTTGCCGCATCCGCCACATAGAACGATTCCGAACTTTGCAGTGTTTGCAGTCAGGCAATTGGCTACCTGTTTGAGTTGCTCTTCAACAAAACCATTATAGATAAACCTGCGATAGCGGAGCTGTACTTCCATGATATATGCTGCCAGAAGATATTCGTATGCCTGCTCCTCCAACATAGGCAGTCTAAAACGCCCCGTCATAGCCCGTCCCTTCCGCAGGAACTGGACAAGTCCTGCGATTTTCTTTTCGTTTGCTATTTCCATATACACCTCCGTTTTTACTGTCAAAAATCTCACACCTTCCCTTTATAAAAGAATCTTTGCTTTGGTGTTTGTCTTTATCTTTAATATGTGTCAAGTCCTGTGTCAAACCATGCGTCAAGTTATCCGTCAAGCCTACTGTCAAGTTATCTGTCCATTCAAGCAGTGTGTAATTGGACGGTAGATGGCGGGACTTGCCTTCTGTAAAAGCGATAAGTTTGCGCTCGGATAGATGCTTCCGTGCCGTGATGACAGTTTGCCTTGATAGGCGCAAGTCTTCACATATTCTTGTTGTGGAGCACGCAAACGGCATTTTCCAATACCGCTTGTTGCTCTCGTTCACAAGATAGGCAAACAAGGCTATCTCACTCGCTGGCAATGGCGACAACAAAGCAGAACGCCAAAGCTGGTTCATGTATTCGATATACGTCATACGCTCTCTTTACTATCGTTGTCATAAGCATTAGGCAAGTTCTTGTCCACTTTACTTGTCCGTTTGCAATAGCCAGCAACTGTTTCGTTCATGGAGCGAGCATGGGTAATGGCTTTGACTGCCGAAGCTGGGTACATGTTCTTGTTGCCAAACTTGATGTGTTGCAAGTAGCCAGTGCGATGCCACTGCCATAGGGTAGCAGGACATACATTGAAAATTTTGCAAACCTCCTCTGTTGTAAGAAAGGTTTCCTCAGATTCTTCCTTGCGAGCAGACGCAGCTTGTTCCTCCCATTCCTTGCGTGACTGTGCCAAGAGAGCATTTGCAAAATGGTGAAGGTCATCGGGAGTAACGGTTAGTGCTACCTGTCCTCCCATCTTTGTCAATGACATGATGTCAATCATATTTTTTCTTTTTATATTCGTTATACATACGCTGTCTTGCTCGTAAACCAGGATGCTCTTTCTCGCAGCGTGATAAAAAAGAAACACCGCCAATCCGCTGGCTTGTCGGATTGACGGTGCAAAAGTATATGGCTTTTGACGGCTCTCGATGAGATTTGAATAGGCAGTAGGATGCGACTACTATTGACTACTCTTTATTAATGGAATTAACGTGACAACATCAAAAATCCTTAGCCAAATGCTGTTTTACGCTTGGCTAAGGATTGTAAATGGTAGCAGATTGTCAGAAACGAAATATGCTGCGACAATATGCAATAATCATAGAAAGGAAGTTCTTGCGTCCTAATTTGCGGTCGTAGAAGTGCACCTTATTTTCATTGGTGACATTGTAGCCTATGGCATTTCGTAAAGACCTTCTGTGATATTTGATTTTCTCCTCAACCTGTTTCTTGACGGCATCGGACTCGTATTTCAAGTTTATATGATACTTGCTGAAATACTTGTCGAAACTACTTTTCTTCAGGTTGAACTCATCGACCAGCAGACTGCGAGGAATTGTTGGGAACAATATGCCATCCTCTATTGCACAATGGATAATGACGGCTGCATCATCTGGATGTTCACCTCTGATAAGCTGGTGAAGTCCGTACTGGATAGCATAGTATTGGGCTGCGAATGGAGTATATTCAATAAGTTTGGTCGGACGTTCTTCATTCGACACCCCACGAATAATCTTCAAGAACCCTAATACCATCTTTTGGGTTATGCCATCAAAGTGCTTCCGTATCAGTTCCTTGGTCAATGCCTCCATCTCGTCATAATGGTCGTTTCCTCTAATGGCAATATATTTGAGTGTCTTGCGGATTGAAGGTTTCTTTGCCAATTCTTCCCAAGGTGTAGTTTGGTATGACATAACAGCAAGAATGGTCATGCCGAAGGCTTCAAGACTTGGCTTTTCGATATTTTCGTTCACTTTCGTTCCATCAAATTCTTCCTTTATGAGCGAAAGCATGAACCTAACGTTCTCTTCAGTTATGTTGCGAGGCTTGCCGAACTGCTGTTCAAGATCCTCGCCGAGTTCGTTTACGTTCATGCCTTTCGGTAATTTAACTGTCTAATTTGCTCGTTGAGCATTGACAACTTGCTTATCAGTTCATCAAAAGAAGGCACCTGCCCGAAAATCATGTGTTCACACATGAACTTGTAGTCATCTTGCCATAGTCTTGCAATATCCTCGTTGGGCACGATACATAGTGTGGCAGGATAAAGCTCATCATAATTGAATCCTTTAAGACCAATGAACTTTCTGCGATGTTCAAGTACCGCCTTGTACAGAGCCTCGTTGTGGATTGCACGATCTGCAATATTACCCTCAGAATCCATCATCATTGCCAAATCATATATATGGCGAGACATACGTTCCACTCTGACCTCGTTCTTCCTGAACTCTTCATGCAGCAGAAAAACCTTTTCAAGGAAAGTACGCTCGGGGATGACAGCGTTCACCTCAAATGGCTTTTCTGCAAATGGAGCTTTGCTGAAATGGGCGTCATATGCTCTGCATATGGCAAAGTATGAAGGGCTTTCAATACCTGCGTTACCCACCAGTCCTTTTCGATGCTTGACGGTGGCAATCCAGTCTGCAATGCCACGGTATTGATAGCTTCACGTTGTCTATCTTCTGGTATGTCTATGAATTTCATCGTGCAATTAGTATTTTGCGCACCCATGCAGGGGCAAGTTTTATATCATGATTGAAATCGTTGTCGTTTACATTCTTTGCGTGCTCGACAAGCACGTTGCGTTCCTCGTCGGTTATTTTGTTCTCGCCTATGGCGCGCATGGCTGTTACAACAAGCATCATCAGCTCTGATTTATAGGCAAAGTTCTTGCCCGAAGAAGAATGCTTGAACAGGATGCCACGCCCATTTCCGATCTTTATCCTACGTGGTGCGCCGTTGGTCAGGAACACGACATTCATGGGCATCTGTGTGGACAATCCGAGACAATTCAAGGCATATGCTCCCATCGGTACAATCTTCGCCTTGTCTCGCTTGGCTATAGCCTGGGCAATGTCTTCAACAGACGGATAGATGATGCCAAGTCCATATTCCTTGTCCTCTTTGGGGTAATAATAAATGCCATGAGCCAGCCGCATCAACATTCCGTCAGTGTACATCCGATGGAATGTTGACTTCACGGCTGATGGTGTTCCGCAGTCTGCATAGTCTTGCTGGAAGACTATCGAACCACGTCCTTTCCCTCTAAGCCTCATTTCTATCTTATTTACAGTACTTTGACTTGATGTCTGTACCATGTTTTTGAAACCTTTTTATTATATTTTTGGTTCTTGTTCGTCTGCAAAGGTATAGTATTTTCTTCTAAACGCCAACGTTTTTTATTGAATATCCGTTTTTGAAACGCAATTTTGGCAAACTCGCAATAGGTCAGTCTATCAATTTCACCAGTTCACGTTTCATCTCGTTGTCGATTTCTCTGTAACGTGCAAAGGCTCGACTGCCATCTGTGTGTCCCGAAAGAGATGCAACAAGATTTGGATCTTTTACCTTCTTGTACAGGTTGCCGATGAACGTCTTTCTTGCAGTGTGGCTTGTCGCAATATCACAGATTGGTTTCTGTATAGGCTCACGAGTCTTGTTGTCAATAACAGTCACCATGCGGTCAATGCCGAGCAGTTTCAGAATTTTCTTAATCTGATAGTTGTAGATGTTTTTGGTTTATCTTCGGCAACAACCTCGTTTCAAGGTCAGCATATTGGGCGAGTATACTTGTGTGGATGGCGTTTCGTTACTGAGGTCGGCATAGTAGACTTTGTCACGCTCTTCAAGTGTCAGATAGAATGGAGGGCTGTCCAGCTTATATCTGAGAATGTTAAATCAAGCCTCGAAATCATACTTTGCCAGTCAAACAAAGTTGTTTCCAAAGTAAAAGTGTTACCATTGCAAAGTCTATACCTACACCTGAAACCCCGATAAACAGGGCGTTTGAGCCACATGTGTGAGGGTGTGAAGGCAAAAAACAAAAAAACTTTTTTTCTTGTTTATCAAAGAAGAATATCCACCGTCACATACTATATGCTATAAGCATAAAGAGAAAAGACAGGATGCCGCCACGGTGCGGCGGAAAACTGGACGAAGAGGGAAAATCAGAGGATTTTCTTTGTTGGTTTGCGATTTATTCGTAAGTTTGCAGCGGAAAGATTCATGCCGCCCCGAAAGGGGACGGCCAAAAACATTTTTGACACACTATTTTTACAGAACATCATGCACACCGAAGGATTTAAAACCAAAGAATACGGACAGCCCACGAAACGATTCGTGCAGACCATGGAACTGAAAGATGACTCAGAACTGATAAGGGAATACCGCAAGGCGCACGACAAGGAGCACTTCTGGCGCGAAATCGGAGAAGGCATCAGACAGGTGGGAATCCTGGAGATGGAAATATACATCCTGGGCAACCGGCTGGTGATGATTGTGGACGCACCGCTTGACTTCGACTGGGACTCGGCCATGGAACGGCTCGCCACGCTGCCACGGCAGGAGGAATGGGAAAAACACGTGGCGATGTTCCAGCAATGTGCCGCCGACGCCACATCGGACCAGAAATGGCAGATGATGGACCGCATGTTCAATTTATATTAAATAGGAGTAACATTTTATATCCATAAAGAAACATTCCGCCGATTTATTTGGCAATTCACGATAAATCAAGTAATTTTGCACCCTGTATTGACACATTTCATCAACGATGGGCATTGATTTTAAGAAAAAGATACTGACAAAGGCCGGGAAGAACGGGATTCCCGCCCAGACCATCAACTTTCCGGCAAATTGCGGAAAGACAGACGTCAATACGGATAATCCAGCAACATTCCGACGGAACATACGCAGAGACATTTCATCTGCCATCCTCCATGCAGGGGCACATTCTCCTGTCCGCAGCTTCATGCTGTGCGGCAAGGAGCATGGGGAACTGTTGAGGGAGGCCGTCTGATAATAATACGAACAAGAAAAAACAAGTAAAAAACAGATTTAGAAATCGATAATGGAACAGGAATTTGAGCTCATCGCCAAGACCTTTATGGGACTGGAGCCTGTACTGGCACAGGAGCTGACACAGCTTGGGGCTAACAACGTGGAAATCGGACGACGCATGGTGTCGTTCACTGGTAACAAGGAAATGATGTATCGTGCGAACTTCCAGCTTCACACGGCAATCAGAATCCTTAAACCCATAAAGCATTTCAAGGCACAGAGCGCCGACGACGTATATAATGAGGTGAAGAAGATTGACTGGAGCAAGTATCTCGACCTGAAAGACTGCTTCGCCGTTGACTCCGTAGTATTCTCGGATGAGTTCCGCCACTCCAAGTTCGTGGCATACAAGGTGAAGGACGCCATCGTGGACCAGTTCCGCGAGAAGACAGGCAATCGTCCCAACATCTCCGTGGCCAACCCCGACATACGTCTGAATATCCATATCGCAGAGGACAAGTGCACGCTGTCGCTCGATTCGAGCGGCGAGAGCCTGCACCGCCGCGGCTACCGCCAGGAGTCTGTAGAGGCTCCGCTCAACGAGGTGCTCGCTGCCGGAATGATCCTCATGTCGGGATGGAAGGGCGACACCGACTTCTACGACCCTATGTGCGGTTCGGGAACAATCCTCATCGAGGCTGCGCTCATCGCCCACAACATGGCTCCGGGACTCTTCCGCAAGGCGTTCGCATTCGAGAAATGGAAGGATTTCGACGCAGACCTCTTCGACAGCATATACAACGACGACTCGCAGGAGCGCGAATTCACACACCATATCTACGGTTCGGACGTTGACATGAAGGCCGTTAACACGGCGATTCTCAACGTCAAGGCAGCCGGTCTCTCGAAGGACATCACCGTGACGTGTGCTGACTTCAAGGACTTCAAGCAGCCGGAGGAGAAGTCGTTTATGATTACCAACCCGCCATACGGCGAGCGCATCTCCACGCCTAACCTGCTGGGAACATACAAGATGATCGGCGAGACGCTGAAGCACAAGTTCAAGAACGGCGAGGCTTGGGTGTTGAGCTACCGCAAGGAGTGTTTCGACGAGATAGGACTGAAACCTTCACAGAAGATTCCTCTCTACAACGGTTCGCTGGAATGTGAGTTCCGCAAGTACCTCATGTTCGAGGGCGGACTGAAGGAATTCCGCGGTGAGGGCAACATCCTCAAGACCGAGGAGGAGAAGAAGCAGATGGCAGAGAAGCACCGTTTCAAGGAGCACCGCGAATTCAAGAAGAGACTCGACGCACCGGAGGAGGACGAGGACGACATACGCTCGTTCAAGTTCCACAAGAGTCCGTACAGCAAGGACATCGACGGATTCCAGAACAGACGCGAACGCAGACCACGCACCAAGGAAAGACGCGACGACGACGATTTCCGCGGCGGACGCAAGCCCTTTGACAAGGGCGGACGCTCATCCTACGGCAAGGGAAGCGAGCGCAGGGGCGGAAAGTCTTACGGCAAGGGATACGACAGAAAATCTAATAACTTTAACCGCAATGATGATTAAACATCTATTCAATTCGGCGGCACGACAAATTGCCGTGGCTGCCGTTTTCATTCTATCTACCATGAACGGAATGGCACAGAACAAACAGTTCACGCTTGAAGACCTCAACTTCGGCGGCAACAACTTCCACAACATGATTCCCGAATACAGGAATCTGACGTGGTGGGGCGACCAGCTCGTGCGCCGCAACCCCGAGGACTGCAAGCTCGTGGACAAGTCTAACGGCAAGGAGACAATGCTCTTCACTGCCGACGAACTCAACAAATGGGCAGGCACCAACGAAGACAACAAGGTGCGCAACCTGGGCTACGTACAGTTCCCGTATGCCGACAAGAGCCTCGTGCTGATTACGGCAAAGAACGAGCGCATGCTCATAGACTTCAAGAAGAAGAAGACCATCTGGCGCCAGAAGCGCGAGAAGGAGCAGGCTGCCGAATGGAACGCCAAGTCGAAGGCCGTGGCATACGTAAAGGGCGACAACCTCTACGTAACCGACGCCGAGGGCAAGACAAAGCAGCTCACCACCGACGGCAGCCGCGAAATAGTATACGGACAGGCCGTGCACCGCAACGAGTTCAACTGCAACGAGGGACTCTTCTGGTCGGCCGACGGCATGAAGGTGGCCTTCTACCGTATGGACCAGACGATGGTTGCCGACTACCCACAGGTGAACACCTTTGAGCGCGAGGCTACATACGAGCCGGACAAATACCCGATGGCGGGCATGACAAGCCACAAGGTGACCGTGGGAGTGTATGACCTGAATACCGGAAAGACCGTGTATCTGAAGGCCGGCGACCCTACAGACCGCTACTTCACGAACATCGCATGGGCACCCGACGGCAAGAAGGTGTATATGTTTGAACTCAACCGCGACCAGAACGACTGCCGACTGAGAGCATACGACGCACAGACGGGAGAGAGAACCGGCGACCTATACCGCGAGGCGGACGAGAAATACGTGGAGCCTTCGCATCCGATCGTGTTCCTGCCTTGGGACAGCAGCAAGTTCATCATGCAGACCCGCTACGACGGATACAACCACATGTATATCTGCACACTGGGCAAACACGGCAGCCGCATGGCCGGAAACACGGAGTCGCTCGAAGTGGAGCAGCTCACAAGCGGCAAATGGGAAGTGCTGGAGATGATGGGCTTCAACCAGAAGCGCAAGAGCATCATCTACGCTTCAAACGAGGCGAACCCGCTGCAGTATAACATCTATTCTGTTGACGTTGCCACCGGCAAGCGCAAGCTCATCGACAGCGACGGCAAGGGATGGCACGAAGCTGCCATACTGAGCGCAAGCGGAAAATACCTCTGCGACAACTACCAGGGACCGGAGATTCCACGCCGCATCGCTGCCATCGACACGGAGAACGGCAAGCGCTGTCTGCTCCTCGACGCCAAGGACCCCTGGACAGAGAAGGGATACAAGGTGCCGGAATACTCTTGCGGTTCGCTGAAGGCCAACGACGGCACGACAGACCTGTATTGGAGAATGGTGAAGCCGGTGGACTTCGACCCGAACAAGAAATATCCTACGGTGGTTTATGTATACGGCGGTCCTCACGCACACAACGTTGACGCACGCTGGCACTGGAGCAGCCGCTCATGGGAGACATACATGGCACAGAAGGGTTATCTGCTCTTCATCCTCGACAACCGCGGCAGCGAGCATCGCGGCAAGGACTTCGAGCAGGCTACTTTCCGCCAGCTCGGACAAGTGGAGATGCAGGACCAGATGACGGGAGTGGAATATCTCAAGTCCCTGCCTTATGTTGATGCCGACCGCATCGGCGTACACGGATGGAGCTTCGGTGGATTCATGACCATCTCGCTGATGACAAACTATCCCGACGTGTTCAAGGTGGGAGTAGCCGGAGGTCCGGTAATCGACTGGAAATGGTATGAGGTGATGTATGGCGAGCGCTATATGGACACTCCTGAGGCTAATCCGGAGGGCTACGCCAAGACCTCTCTGCTTAACAAGGCAAAGGATCTGAAGGGCAAGCTCCAGATCATCATCGGAATGAATGACCCGACGGTGGTTCCGCAGCAAGCACTGATGTTCCTCAACGCTTGTTCTGAGGCAGGCACACAGCCTGACTTCTTCGCTTATCCCGGCGAGGGCCACAACATGATGGGTCACAAGAGCGTTCATCTGCATGAGCGCATCACCCAGTATTTCGAGGACTATCTGAAATAAAGATATAATACAACAATAAAACCGGTCATCAAGCTAAAGTGCTGATGACCGGTTTTATTGTTTATGTCAGTTTCCTGTTTTCTTTCTATATGAGAGGAATCCGAATGGTTCGGGATTCTTCATTACTCCTCATATCCCTCGTAACCGAAGTTCTGCTTCAGGTTCGGGTTGGCATTGCGCTGCTTCTGCGGGATAGGATAGATGGCACGCCACTGCTCGGAATTGCCGTCAGCATAGAATGTCTTCTTGGTGAAGAACGAACCGAAACGGATCATGTCCTTGCGGCGCTGGTTCTCCCAGATGAACTCGCGGGCGCGCTCCAGCTCAAGGTTCTGCAGATTCAGTTCGATAGGACTGCAGTTGCTGCGTGAACGCACGCGGTTCATCAGCTGTCCTGCCTCGGTCAAGTCCTTGTTCTGGCGGAAGAGGGCCTCTGCCTTCATGAGCAGGATGTTGGAGTAACGCTCTGCGATATAGTCGTTGTCGGCATTTGAACCAGAGAACACGGCGTTCTCCGGACGGTATTTCAGTACGCGGTAGCCTTCCCAGTTCTCGGCGGCTGTCTTCGACTTCAGGGCTGTGAGCACAAGCTGCTCGCCCTTCTTGTCGGGATTCTCTATCGGGGTTCCGTCGAGATAGAACTGCGGTCCGTACTCCAGATAGTTCAGACGCTCATCGTTAGGGTCGTCATACCATGAGAGGGCCTCGTCAGAGAAGCAATAGCCACAGGCTGGAGCAAACGGCAGACCGTATTTCTGCTGGTCTACGGCATGCTGGGCGTAGAGGATGAACTGGTTAGCGTCCACATTCTTCGCAGGATCAACGGAGAAGGCTATGATGACCTCCTTGGTCTTGCCCTCGTTTGAAGACATGAAGCAGTCGCCCACCTTGTCCTCCAGGTCGAATGCACCACTGCCGATAACCTTGTTGCACATTGCCTCGCAGTCTGCCCAGCGCGGTGTGCCGGTATATACTTCGGCGTTAAGATAGAGCGAAGCAAGCAGCGTGTATGCAGCCTCCTTGGTGAGGCGTGGGTAATAGCTTGCGTCAACATCCTTTGCAGAAGGCAGGTCTTCGGCGGCAGCCAGGAGTTCTGTCTCTATAAACTTGAACACCTCAGCCCTTGGAGTAGTCTTCGGCATGTTGTTTGCATCCGGACGCGGGTCTGTGAAGAGAGGCACGTTTCCGAAATAATCCATCGCATAGAAGTACTCATAGGCACGCAGAGCCCTCACCTCAGCGATAGGTCCGGTGAGTCTGTCCTTCACTGCTGAACCTTCCATCGCTGCAAGCACGGCATTGTCTGCACCGATGCCCGGGAAGATGTATGTGTTCCAGCAAACGTTCAAGCGGTCGTTGTCCGGCGTGCATTTGTGTTCCATAATCTGATTCACGTATTCGTCATACCATCCGCCGTTGGAACGTCCGGGGCAGAAGAGCTCATCCGTGCCGTATTCGCCGATACGCCAGCTGTCGCCGCCCGCACGGCTCATGTAAGCCATATATTCATAGCATCCGGCAAGCGAGGAGAGCGCCTGTGCCTCATTCTGGTAGTAGTTGTCCGGCGTCAGTCTGCCATAGAGCTCCTCGTCGAGGTCGGTGCAGCTTGTTGCCATTATGCCGCCAAGCAGCAGAATGGCAGCCTTTGTCATTATCTTAGTTGCTTTCATAGATTTTCATTTTTGTTGTTAAACATGAATGTTCCCATCAATTTAGAATGTCACATTGACTCCGAAGATGAACGTACGCGAACGTGGGTAGCTCAGATAGTCCACGCCGAGGATTGAACCGCCCCTGCCCTGTGTGTCGGTGTTTACCTCTGGGTCAAGACCGTCGTAGCCTGTGATGCAGAAGAGGTTCTGGGCTGTGAAGTAAGCGCGGGCGTTTGTAATCTTCAGTGCCGGGAGCTTGAAGTCATAACCCAACGTGAGGTTGTCGAGACGGAAGAACGAACCGTCCTCGATGAACTGCGATGAGTATGTCTTTGCCTGGTTCACGGAGATTCCGCTGTTCACGGCAGCGGTGAGCACGTTGCGTCCTGGCAGACTGTTCAGATACATGAAGTTGTTTGCCGTATTGTTGTATACGTCGTTGCCCTGGCTTCCGCGGAAGTTAAGCGAGAGGCTCCAGTTCTTGTAGCGCAGGTTTGTGGTGATGCCGTATGTGAAGTCAGGCTGTGCGCAACCGATGATCTGCGACTTGCCGTCGTCGGCATACATCTCCATTCCGTTCTCGTCGAGACCGATGAACTTTTTGCCATAGAATGTGCCGAGAGGTTCGCCCACCATGATGAGCTGCGAATACTGGCCGGCAAGACCGGCGCCGTTGCAAGGTGCCCAGAGCACGTCGTCGCCCGACCATTTGCTGTTGGACAGGCTTGTCAGCTTGTTCTTGTTTGATGCGAAGTTGAGCGTAGCGTCCCATGAGAAGTCCTTTGTATGCATGATGTCGAAGCCGAGTTCAAATTCCACGCCCGTGTTTCTCACTGCTCCCACGTTGGCGAGCTGTGTGGTGATGAGCGACGGTGAAGGCACGGCCACTGTGAGAAGCAGGTCCTTTGTCTTCTTGTAATACCAGTCGATACTACCGCGGATGCGGTTGTTGAGGAATCCGAAGTCAAGACCGATGTCGGTCTGCGATGTCGACTCCCACTTCAGGTCAGGGTTGGCATACTGCTGAGGCAATACCACCGTGTTCTTTTCGCCGCCGAAGATATATCCCCACGACTGTGCGCCGAGTGTAGAAATGGCGTTGTAGTTACCGATTTCCTGGTTACCTGTCATACCCCAGCTTGCGCGGAGCTTCAGGTTTGAAACGGCCTCCGACTTGAAGAACGGCTCTTCCGTGATGCGCCATGAAGCGGCGAACGACGGGAAGGTTCCCCACTTGTTGTCCTTTCCGAAGCGGCTCGAACCGTCGCGGCGCACTGTGGCTGTGAAGAGGTAGCGGTTGGCATAGCTGTAGTTTGCCCTTCCGTAGAATGAGATGAGCTTGTTGCTCTCCGCATAGCTTGTAAGACTCTCGATGGTCTTTGCGGCTGCAAGGTTATACCATTTGAATTCGTCTGACTGGAATCCGTAGGCTGCCGTGTTGATTCCCTCGTTCCAGAAATACTGGTATGAGTAACCGGCCATGGCATCGATGCGGTGATCGCCGAACTGCTGGTTGTATTTCAGGATGAGTTCCATCAGCTTGGAGTAGTCCTTCAAGCGCTGCACTGTAACGCGTCCGCCGGTGCCGTCGCCCAACAGGTTGCTCTTTGATATGTATGAGTTTCTGTCCTGACTGTTGTTTGTATAGCCGATGTTCACCTCGAAGGTGAAAGGCTTGTAGAAGTTCCAGTCTGCCTTCAGGTTACCGATGAAGCGCTTGTTGTTGCGCTTGTCGATGAGTTCATCGATATAAGAGAGAGGCTGCACGCGGTATGGGCGCACATCGTTGTAGTCGCCGTCGCTTGTGTATACAGGCAGAGTCGGGTTGAAGACGTATGCTTCGTAGAGCATGCTTGTACCCATCTCGCTTCCCACGGTGCTCGAAGTAGGTGCCTGGTTGGAATGTGTCTCGCCATAGTTCATGTTGAGGACGAACTTGAGCTTGCCGTCAAGTGCGGAGTGGTTGATGTTCACGCGTCCGCTGTAGCTCTCATTGCGCGCTCCGCGCATGATTCCGCCATTGTTGTTGTAGCTCAATGACGCACGGTAGTTGGTGTATTCTCCACCGCTCATGAACGAGAGGTAATGGCTCTGCTGCAGTGCGGTGTGCATGATTTCGTCCTGCCAGTTGTGGTTCTCGCCACCGTCGTTGAGCGGAAGTCCGAGGTCGGTACATACCTTGCGGTATTCGTCGCCAGAGAGCATGTCGAGCTTCTTGGCAGCAGTGCTGAATCCGATGCTGTATCCGTAGTTGAGCTGCTGCACTCCGGCCTTGCCTTTCTTCGTGGTGATCATGATTACTCCGTTGGCTCCGCGGCTACCATAGATTGCCGTTGCCGAAGCGTCCTTCAATACATCGATGCTCTCGATGTCGTTTGGATTGAGCATGGAGAGGGGGTTGGCCGACTCCTGGTCGAAGAAGTCGTTGTTGTAAGTGCTGATGTTGCTCTGTCCGGAACCTGCGGATGCGTCGATAGGCACTCCGTCGATTACATAGAGAGGGTCGTTGCTTGCGTTGACAGAGGTACCTCCACGTACTCGGATTGTGGTGGAACCGCCCGGCTTACCGGAGTTCTGTGCGATGTTCACACCGGCAAACGCTCCCTGCATAAGCTGCTGCGCCGAGAGGTTGCTGCCGCTCTTGAAGTCTTCTGCCTTCAGCTGCGAAACGCTTCCCGTGAGGTCGCTCTTCTTCATCGTGCCGTAACCCACTACGACAACCTCGTCGAGGCTCTTGTCGTCGGCCTTCATCACCACGTCGAGCTTGGCATTCTGTCCTGCCATTTTCTCCGTTGTCTGATAGCCCACATAGGAATATACGAGGATTGTTCCCGGCGAACTGACCTCGATGGTGTATTTTCCGTCCATGTCGGTTATGGTGCCCACCTTGGCATTTCCCTTCACCTGTACGGTTACTCCGATAAGAGGATCCTTGCCGTCACTCACCGTACCGGTGACGGTCCTTACTTGTGCCCAAACGCCCTGAACTATCAGGGTCATCATAAGCAGGCACAACATTCTCAGATTTTGTTTTAGCTTGTTGTCCATAAGCTCTGATTTTAGGTTTTGTTATTAATTAGTTGTTTGAATGATTCCTGTCAGCCATTTGAAAGATTTCTTCCATCCCTTCCTTATATATATAGGCCGTACCTTCGGTCATATCCTTGCAGCATTCCGCAAATGCCGTGCACCCACGGGAATGCCCCGGCAAACCTTATTGGCTTTTACATTTGCAAAGATACCTTATAAAGTGTTAAGGCATGGGTAAAAAACGATTTTTGAAGTCGAAAATATGGTCAATCTGCTTGTTTTTACCCCTTACTCAAGTGAAAAAACCGATTTTTCTCCTTAAAATAACTGATTTTCCCACCTCCGTGCCGCATACTTTCCATAAATTTGTATCGCAAAACAGAAATCAGGCAACCGTCCACCCCAACCCATGCAACGGTATGACCTGAACGGCAAAGGCATTATATATAAATAATGTGGTCTTCAAACTCTGACAATGTAATTTCAAGACAAGAATAATATAATCTCTAAACAAAAGCAAAAGAAATATGAAACACCTCATGATAAAACGGTTTTTCCTTGCCGGACTCACGATGCTGGCCACCCAGCTTCATGCAGACGACAAAGTGTTCCACTGTA
>ULRN01033212.1_pt1 | contig 23635 bp, 22 predicted proteins | sample 1955461 | NCBI WGS metagenome assembly ULRN01 (sample SAMEA4835683, study PRJEB28245) | human gut metagenome | biome: gut microbiome; material: fecal sample | place: Denmark | collected 2008 | reverse complement strand
GTTACACCTTTCAAAATTGAGCCCTAATTTGAGTGCTTACAGATAAACATCTTAGATTGCACGGCGTTGGATACGAGCAAGCCTCTTGTACTCCGACAGCCATTTGTAATCGACCCCCTCGTCACTACAATACTTGCGCAGGCTTCGACCTTTACGGTTCTGGTTAAAATCCTGCATTACCTTTTCAAAACACTCCTTTGTTTCCACTATTTTGACGTTTTAAAAAAACGGAGACAAAGGTAGCACTTCAATATGTTAAAACCTTACGCTGCAATGGTATATACCACAATATGATTTCAACGAACACTTTTACTATTCAACTGTGCCCTTAATTTGAGAAGATATCAAAGAATCACTCTTCCGTCTATTATGCTCTTGCAAACTCCTAAATATAGAGTCCGCCAATCGAGTACCAGTTGAAGCTAGTTTTGCCAATACCTTCAACTGTTCGCGGCAAGCTAAGCTTTCTGTTGGATGGGGATAGTCAATAGTGTGTGCTATCTCTCCCCATATCTCTTCAAATAGAGTTCTTATTTGTATTTCACAACAAAACGAATCTGGATTTTTATTAGGCTTTATAACATAATGAACACTTGTATAAAGAGACTCTCGTATTTCCGTTTGCAATCCATTTTCTTCGAAGTATTTCTTATACTCTGGGTCCCATGTATTGGCAACGGGAGGCTCTTTCAGTACCCAATTTCCACTATTTACATATTTCATTATTGCTTGATGAATGATAGAGAATTGATCATTATACAAGTGCAGGACCCTCACACCTGCCAAATCTGTAATTCTATCAAAGAAATTATCTTTGGTTATTGGATCAGACTCAGAAGCCTTCCTTTTCAGCTTATCCCTAAGATGCGACGTTTCTTTTATACGACATTTTAAAGAATGAATGACCGAATCATTTTGCCCAAATTTCAGAGTAGGCTCTTTTTGAAAGAAGGTAAGAACAGAATTAGCCAATATCTCTACTTCATGTTTTCTACTCTCATATATTTTCACAAGCTCGTCAATATCATGCATAACCTATTTCTTCAATGTTGAAATTCTCTCTAAAAAACTCTTTGCAAAATCAAAATATTTACCCTTAGTTTCTTCATACTTTCCCCTATTTCCTTGTACAGTATGCCTGTCTGCCTCCTCTAAGTTAGGCGTACTCGGAACTTGCCAGATTGCACAATGGTATTTTTGAGACATGCTAGGAAATGTATTATGAGTATGCATAACAGAAATACCTCCTATTGGCGTTTTAACTTGCTCGTCAGAGAGGTGAGAACGTACTTCCTCGCTAATAAATTGATTTATTACTGAAGGTATTTGCTGAACATAGTTTTGATGCGCTATTGCTAAATCATAAGGAGGATGGCCCTCATACTTTTTTGCATTATATACGGTATAGCCAAGAAATCTAACGAAAGCATCTGGAAATCTCGACCGTTTTTCCTCAGATATCAGTCGGTAAACCGTATCAAATTCTTTTTTCCACTGTCTTAAAGAATTTCCTATATTTCTTATACCATACAATGAAAACATATCTGGCAATGCAGGAATTAAAAAACCATCAACCGTAGATATTACAACCTTATTCAGCATTCCAAGGCTTGGCGAAGTATCTATGATTACGAAATCAAAATTATTATCCTTAGCATAACGCATTGCTATGGATCGAATACTTACAATAGTCCTTATAGATAACGGATCACCCATATAAAGACCACTCCAACGTTCTGAAATTTTGTTTTCATACTGGTTTACCGTTATTCGCCCAGGAAGTAATTCTAAATTATCGGAAATTCTGAACGTTGGTGGCAACAATGACAAATCATCAATGCCATCCTCAGTTGGCTTCAATAAGAAATGGACACTTCTTGGACTCTCAAGCAGTTGAGAAAGTTCATCCCCTTTATTTTCTTTTGCATTTTGGAAATCATCTATAAAACTATCTTCTGGCTCCCATATTTTCTGCAAAGACTCTTGATCCATACAGCACAGAGTCAAGTTACACTGTGGATCCATATCTATCATCAAGACACGATTCCCCATCTCTGCCAAAGCACATGACAAATGGAATGCAAGGGTTGTCTTTCCGACACCACCTTTATTGTTAAAAAGAGAAACAATATTCATAAGAAATTACTATGTAAGTATTCGTTAAACACCAAAGTGCTGTCTACTTGAAGAATTATAGCTTCACTCGTTATTTTTCTTCCTTAAAATAAAGCTTATAATAACTCATACCTTTTTCTTCATCAAATCCACGCTCTATATATTTTTCCCCTCCATGCACTTTAACGTCAAAATTCTTGTCCAATTTTAATGTGGTTAAAGAACCCGCAGCTCGACTTCCTATAACCTCCGGCTTTCCATTAAATATGGGTTCTATTGTCACGCCTTGAGTTTCTTGGAATTCATTTTTAAAACTCTCAAACTCATTCCTTGCTATATCTGGACCAAATGAGATCATCGCTAAATTATCTATCTCAATTTCTTCCTTTTTGACATTCTCAAGAACACGATTCATCATATTCGCTTTATCTGCTTTGCTAACATTTTCAGGTAATTGAGCAATAAATTGCTTACATAGAGATACTATATTCTTTGTTTTAGCATAAGCATCATTTTTTAGCCTTAAATGCAAGAAATCCTCAGTCCAATACTTAGCTTCACCCTTTTTATTTGAATTATCAATAACAGAAACTACATATCCATCTTTTCTTTGAGTATTGAAAACAAGACACCCTTTATCCAACTTATTCAAATTGACACCTTGTTCTCGTATAACTTCAAATTTATGCTCGCTTCTTAATACTCTCAAAAAAGGAACTTTATTCTCCGATTTAAATAAACCTACCGCATCTGTCATCACTCCATCAATAAGGCAGTTCTTAAAATGGACTACATAAAACTCGCCACACTTGACATTTGGATGCATACAAGAACGGTATAGAGTCTTCGCTAGATGTCTGGACTGTTCTGCTAATTCATTCAGATTATCAAAGATTGCAGAAATACAATTATACACCTCATTCATCGACAAAGATACATCATTATCAAATATATAATATTCTGTTTGTTTGAAATGAGAAAGAAAGTAAATCTTCAAACTTTTCCTTACATCGTCGTCGATGCTCAGAGGTAGACTAGAAAGGACAAGAGCCTCACCATTCAATTTATTACCTATTTGATGAAGAAACACCTCACTGTCTATTATTGTAGAATCGAAATAATGCATTTTACTTAAGACTTACTTTGTTAATTTCGCTTATCATATAATCGTAAAATGAAGTTATTAACTTCATGGTTATATAGATAAAATTCAAAAGCATGTAAAACAACACTAGCCTAAAGAACACTAGGGCACAAACTTTAGATAAATAAGCTACAGAATAAGATTTATAGTTAGAAATAATTAGTACTACATCTATAGAAGTTGATGCCTTATCACACAAAACAGTAAATGTTAGCAAGAGAATGCAAACTATTGCAATAACTGCTATATAAAGAGTCAAAACTATGGTCTTCTTAAAGAAATTCTTTAATCTCACTCCAAATGGGTAAAGTTCCTCATTTACACTGTGTTTATATTTTGAAAAATCCGTATTACTAAATTTGTCAAAAAGCGATACTACGAGCGTGAACAATAATCCTACAAAAAGGGACAAAGCAGAAATGATGTAACCGGCAAAATCTTGCTCAAATGCACTTGGACAGAAAATGACTAAAAGTACACCAACCATAAACAAGGCCCATTGAAACTTGGTCAAAAACACCTTTGGCTTTTTGCTCAAACTTACCCTTTTATTATCATTTATATCCGTATATTCCCATTTATAAGCATCTGACAACAAATCTATAAGATTTCGATCAAAGCTCCTCAATATTTTCGTTACCATTATATTCTTTTTTAACCTCTTCTAAAAGACCTAAAACATATTGTTTTATCTCTTCAAAATTAGGTTGCCCCGTATCTTTATCAACACAAACGCCCTCATCCTCCAAGTAAATAGTCGGTCTTAAAGAATTAATATCTTTGACTATATCATAGTTTGCATTTCTACCATTAGAATCTTTTACAAAAACCTTCCGACTTTTATATTCAGAAAGACCTATGCCATCAAACTCTTTTTCACCAAGTTCCTCAGCTATAATTTGCGTAGTATCGGCACCTATAGGAAACTCGTCTTCTGTCGGTTTTATTATAACCTCCACCTCAAACGCTTGTCCTCTTAGGACAACTTTATTATCTCTCATAACATCAGAGACTCCTATTTTTGATCGATATGTAAACATACGAACCGTAGAATTCTTTTTAAATTTTTCCACAAACTGTTTGGGCACATACGGCCATATCAATACATTATAATACTCTTCTTTATAATTTAGAAGATCTTTAACAAAACGAATCACAGGATTCTGTACAGAAACTTCTGTATAGGATTGAATAAATAAGAATCCATAAGCGCTATTTAAAGGAGTACAAAGACACAGATAAAACTTATCAAGAACCACTTGGTCAACATCCAAATCTTTCTTTTCATTTTTTCTATTCATATTTGCATAAGCCCGTTTTATGCCATATTGACCTCCATCGATAAAACCATGAATAACATGTTTGTTACTCAATAGTGTTATAGAAGTTTCTTCATTCTGTGCATTATATTCAGAATCTCCAATCACCTTTTTATTCTTGACATCCTTTCTGAAGTCAGCAGTCCCTATTGTGTTTAAAAAGTCTTTAAAAAATCTTTCCAGCAATTGCTTGTCTGATGTTACACCATTGCAACTGTATTTAGATTTGAAATAATCTCTATAGGTTGGCGCAGTCTCTTTATCTCGAGGATTAAGAGCTACTACATAAACATTAAGCTTTGGATTAAGTACCATATATTACATTTCTTTTTTATCAATAGCTATTGCGTTATACCTTTGTTCACTATCTGTTGTTTCAACTGAGATGACTCGGATCAACATGCTATTTTTTGACAATCCATCCCTTGAACCATTCCACTGGATAAGCCACCATTTCACTCGGGCATAACCAGAAAAGGCCCATTTGTCTTCTTAAAGCTAGAACGTAGCTTCTCAAGTTGTTCAAATGCTGCCCCCGCTTGAATCCTCTCATCATGTCCGTTGCTCGTCCAAAATCTCCCATTCTGAGGATGTCAGCCAACAAGAGCTCGCCATCCCTACGGGCTTGTTGAGTAGTTGCATCCAGCGGGATAACACCCTTCTCTAAGCCCAGATAGTTTTCTGCAATCCACACGATAGCCTTCATTGGACGCTGGATTGGAAGCATTTTGACAGTCTTTACAAAAAGGGGTTTGTCGATCTTTCCTTCACACGCTTTCCAAAGGCAGATCCAGTCACAGACATGCCGAAGCCCTACTCCCTTTTGATGAAAATGATGCCACAAATGGAGAAAGATATATAACGCGTTCATCTGTGGTGACGGGACGGAGATAGAGAAACTCCCCAACTCCAACAACTCCCTATCAATCAATGGCACCAGATGCTTCACCCGCTCCCATCGCTTCTGATTTTTTGGATGATAGAATTCAAAATAGCTTAAATGGTTCTCTACGACACACCCCTCCCAAGTGAACCCCACATGATGCTTGGTTGCCTCCTGAAAGGTCACCCCCGTCCATGTAGCCGTCAGCTTGTTTGCCGCATCTATACCTTCGGTGAAAAACAAGTCTATATCTCCCGAATTACGGTGAGAAGGCCTTCGATAGTATTGCCCTATGCCCTGCCCTTTGAGTAGAACAGGAAACATCCCTGCAGCGTTATACCTACCGACGACCTCCACAATCCGCTGATTCAAGACCTCATTGCACTTTTCTGTCTGTGAAACCAGACCAAACCACGACATCAACAAGTTTCTGCTTGGCCTACAAGATTTAGGCAACATTTCTATGCCATCAAACGTGACGGCCAATACAGTTTGCTCCTTTGCAAGACGCATAATCTGTGACCAATCCACATTCTCTTCAAACAGAGAGACATCTATAGCCCCCCCCACAGACCCGACCTCAACAAAGCAAGAAACTGTTGGGTAGATCTACTCCGAATAGAATCATAATATTTCATTTCTTAGCATGTCTGCCATCCTGTCACCACACCCCTTGGGGCTCAATAGTCTTTTAAAACATTTTTCAGCATACACCCCCCCCCTTCGAGACTCTCCCCCACCCCTTGCTTTTGTGCACAACAGAGCTCTTTTAAGCGAAAAAGGATGGCATAGTAGTGCTTATTGACAAGACAGAAATCAAGTCAATCATTAGGGAGCACAGCTCCTAAACTTTCCACCTCATCAAGCAACGACCATTATTGTCTTCCAAGACCTCAAAGTCATGCTTTTTGTAAAGATTGAAAGCAGGAATATTCGCTTTATACACCATTAAGTCGATATACTTGAAATGAACGGACCGTGCATAATCCTGTACAGCCTTCAGCAAGACTGTAGAGAGGTGCTGTCCTCTGTATTCTTTCTTTGTATGAGTGAGTGTGACAAACCCCTTCTCACTTGGCACATCATAGAAGTATGAAGCAATCAAGCCAGCTACTTCACCATCAATAACAAGTATAAACGATGTAGAAAGGCGATGCACCTTCTCAACGAAAGTCTCAATATCTACACGCCCACTTAGTGGCTCATAGAAATCATTGTCATGGGCAAGCACATACTCCCGAAAGAAAGCTACCGAAGGTTTACCCACGTAGATAATCTTATCTTCTTCCAGTTTATGCACTTGCTCAATAGTACTAAGGATCTCTTCTATATTCGTCATATCTGAATATTTCTTTGAGGTGTTCTTTGCTGGCTCAGTTTGCTTGTTTTCTGATCGCCTGTAATCACCTGCACGTCTTTACGCGATAGTACATTCACCACTGTCTGCCAGAACACCATAAAGTCTGTCTTGAAAGAAAGATGCTCAACATAATACACGTCCATCTCCAGCCGCTCATTCCAAGGTAGGTTGTTACGCCCATGCACCTGAGTATATCCTGTGATTCCTGGACGCACTGAATGCCGTTTCGCCTCTCTTTCCGTGTAATAAGGCAAATATTCCACCAAAAGAGGACGCGGACCGATAAGTGCCATATCACCCTTCAGAACATTAACAAACTGAGGAAGTTCATCTATAGATGTTGCCCTTACAAAACGCCCCACTTTAGTGAGACGCTTTGCATCAGGCAACAAATCTCCATTCTCATCTCGTTCATCTGTCATAGACTTGAATTCTATAACATTGAAAATCTTTTCACCCTTACCAGGTCTGGGCTGAAAGAAAAATGCCCCAGCACCCTTGTTGGCAAAATGCAGCCAAATGGTGATGATCATCAAAAAAGGACTAAGACAGAGCAGAACTACAAGCGAGAATGTAAAATCAAATACTCTTTTAAAGACTCCGTACATTAGAAACGGGCTTTAGGATCATCAAATATTTCTTCACTATCAAGGATAATCGGTTCGACATCCACATCGCGAAGGAATACATAAGGTTTATCATAATGATAGAACGGAGCACGCTCCACGCGGTCACAATTCCCATCTTCCATAATCTTTATGGTGTCCTCTATCAAGTCAAAACCTACATGTGCCATCACCCCTGCATAAGCCATGTGACGGATGTTCACCTCCGTCACCTTCATATTACCGTCCTTGTCTTCCTTCAGATCAAAGGACAGAATACCATGAGCGGGCACGCCTAGCTTCTTCTCTAAATACTTAATGCAGCGGTCACAGAACTCATTGATGCGGTCCTCATTGAGAAAGCGAGCAAAATGCGTATTACCCGTTACATGAGACGGGGCAGTACTTGCCATCACATACTCTGCGCATTCCAAGGCAGCCCCCTTCACATACTCACCATTATAATAGAGCATTTCATTGGCCAAATGACGGCCCGTAAGGAATTCGCTGACCGTAAACTCTGGAATAAAGCTATTGATAAAAAGCCAACTTTTATAGCTGCTCAGATCATTGAGTTTCAACGATCCCAAGCCGCCTGTACCATTGGTTGCCCGAATCCAACATGGGAATCCTATTTCCTTCGCCACCTCCTCAAAACGGGGATCGTCTTGTGTCACTTTTATAGTTTTAGGGATAAACTCTGTGCCCTCAAGCAACTCAGCCATGATGGCCTTATCTTTCAAAGAAAGCGACAACAGCTTACTCCCCATGAACACTGGGCAAGGATACTTACCGTGTCTATCATAGTATCCACCCCACTCCACGATTTCACTCTCCGGCTGGACAAATGCATAATCAATGTTTTTCTCTTTCACTAGACGTTCTATCCACGGAAAATACTCGGGAGTATTACAACGGGGACAAACATAGTATTCATCCAGCAACCCCCTCATAAAGAATCCTACTGCCTTTTTGTCTATATCACAACCGATAATTCTATAATCGGGATGATTTTCACGAATGATGGTGGTGATCGAACGGGGGGGCAACCCACCAATACCTGTTACTAAAATCGTTTTCATAATTTGTACCTCTATTAATTAAATTCTTTCCTATAGTTCTCCAAAATAGATTTTAAACCCTTCTTGGCAGGAAGTTGGAACAGCAGCTTACACCACTCCCTATTTCCCTCTATCAGATCTGGACCAAATGAAGTAATCGCAAAATCCCATCCTACCGAATGATTTCTTGGGTCTATTGCTGCAATTTCCTTAGCTATCGATATCGTTTCTTTCCAAAAAGGTATTTGCGTTCCTTTTATCTTTAAGCCCGTTACTGGATGGCGTTCTTCCTCGTGCTTAGTGATATCACTATACACGCCATTATCGACAATGACACCTGTTTTTGGATCAATAATAGCAGCTATATTACCAGCGGCTAAGTTGTCGGTAACGCCATGTACGCTAATACGAAGACGGCACCCTACGATATCTACGACCCCATTTGGTCTCAATTGCGTTATCACACGAACCGTATTAAGAGCCGTAGGAGCAAGTCGGTTAATTACCTCATGTTGCTGGACAAAATCTTCAACCAAATCAAAGTGATTGTCCTTCATAAACCTTGTGATGGAAGATGCACTAAATTTCTTTGCCTCATGCACCTCAACCCCTTTTCCACAACCACCGTCTTTGATCTTAAAGACTATTTTTCCAGAGGGATTGGCAAGGACCCTATCAGCAAGTGTCGGATCTTTTTCCAAATCCTCCAAAGAAATAGCATTATGGTGCATATATTTCCCATACGTCTTGTCAAAAACAGTTTTATCTTCAAGTAAGTCCCGGTATTTTCGCGGATTCATAAATCCTTGAAACTCGTACATGAATCCAGTGCCTGCCCATGCAGCCTTTTCCTTTTCACTGCAATTCGGCTTATAAAAGCCAAATTGGAAGTACTCCAAGATAGAAGTATTGTATTGAATACTGTGCCGAAATATGTCAAGCCAAATGGACAGAGTTGTCTTTCCTGTTTGTTCTTGGGCATATTTTAGGAACTTACGAAATAGCTCTTTGTTCAGTTTCTTGACATAATAGCCAAAATAGACGATTCTTTTCGCTTTACTACTCATCATGTATTATTTTTGGTTTAATTTTGTAACAAAATATTCATCATATCATTACCACTCACAAATTCTGCATCAGGCCAACGTTTCACAATTTCGGTCAATAGTTCCCGCAAATCGTTCAGGCTCTGATTTCTATGAGTGGACTCAATAGCCCCAGCAAAGTTAACCCGATGCGTACTAATCATGGCAGGAGAATGCCAACGGAAAGCAGCATCTATATTGTCCAGGCAGACACTCACAACAGACGAGTTTCTCGCCCTGTTATCTGCAAAAGGCTCAAAGGGACAATTTCTTACAATATAGCATTGTCCCACATTATTCCGTTTACCTAGATACAAAAACTGTTTTGAATACACACCGTCGCCAAGCGGATAAGCCTTACTTCGATTAACATGAATACTGGTAATTCCACACTCCCCCAAACATGGATGAAGGGAGGGGCTATATATTCCCGCTCCAGGAGTGAACTGCGTTGCACGATACCCTAATAGTCTCTCAAACATATCAAGCCCTACACGAATATCATCCTTGAGAGGCTCGTTGTCGGAGGCTTTGACAATATCGAACACCGCTGTAGCATTTGCAATCCTCGGCTCATCAGGGAAAAAAGGAGAAGCCACACTATCATTTTCAAACGACACCATCGTGGATCGATGCTTCTCACGAAGAGCCTTCATCAGTTTCCACACGCTCACGTGCTCCGTGCCATGGTATTCCGGACGGAAGATACCCTCTGTTATACCCTGTTTCCAAATATCATACGCGCCATCATAGGCACTACCCAGCCGCTCCATTGTATGCGTGAAAGGCTCGCGATAGTATTGACAATAGCCTGTTTTTCGAATCTTGTCAAAATCGGGGTTAGCGATATTGGCTAAAGGTGTGAAAACAGCATGATGCCCTTTACAGTCCTTTACGGAAGTCAGCACCTCAAAGAGCATCTGCAGGTCCTCTGTGGTACAAAGCGTATCGTAACCATAGCGCGTCTTATCAACTGCCAGTCCCGCTTTGAGCAGATTTTCATACGCTTCTTTGTTTTTCACACGAATACTACCATAGTCATCCACATAGATTACCACCAATTTCCGTTTGGTTTTGGCACCTGGGATGTTTTTTAAGTTCGTAACCAGTGTTTGTTTTATACTCATAATCTTACAAAACATATTTTTGAGCATTCTCTGGGGTGTACCTCAGAGAAGCCTTCCGTGAATTATCCTTGTATTCCTGCAATAATCGTCTGTCAGAGACCATCTGCAGGATATATCCGGCTATCCCATCCAAATCTTGGCTTACAAAGCATCTGCCGATCCTGCGTTCGCGAGTCAATCGGGCTAGTTCCGTATTTTCCTCTGCAAGGCACAAAAGTGCCGCCCCCGTAGCCAGATAGGTGTATGTCTTGCTGGGCACGGAAAGCCCAGACTGCTTAGCATCAGTGGTCACTACGGCTAAATCTGCCGCACCCATAGAGTAAGGCAACACCTCCAATGGTTGGTAGGGAAGCACCGAGCAGTTCTCCAAACGATAGCGGGCAACCTTTGCCTCAACAATGGGTTTCTTGGCCCCTTCCCCTATAAACAGGAAGTGGATTGTTTTGTTCTCTTTCAACCGGTCTGCCACATCAACGAGCATATCAACGTCGTGCGTCATCCCCATATTGCCCGAATAGAGTACAATAAACTTGTCCTGAAGTTTCAAATCGGCAAGAAAGACATTCTCTTTCTTGTCTATAGGCCGCATGTGTTCGTTATGCGCCCAGTTATATACAATTTTGATTTTATCCTCAGCCACATATTGAGCCACCGCTTTCTTCATATCCTCACTCAATGTGAACACACAGTCTGCCTTGGCAAAAATCTGTTTATTTTTAGTCATCCACCAACGCCCAAGGAATGAGTTTCTCTTGACAAAGCCTTGTGAAAACAAAGAGTCAGGGTAAAGGTCATAAACGATAAAGCTATACTTCTTCCGGGTGAAAAGTGGAACAAAAACATTGAGAGGAGGGTTGGAGACCAACACCAAATGACAATGCTTGCTCCTGCGCCACACTACCCATAACAGGTGTACGAAAGCCCCCACCCATGTCAGAAGTCGCTTCAAAGTGCTGGACTTATCATACTTTACGGTTTTGATGACATGTACGGAGCTGTCGGGAACCGATGGACGAATATTAATTTCTCCCGCAAAAAGCTCCACACTATCATACTTGCCCGATCGTACGTACGCATTGACAATGTCCACCATCAAATACCCCGTGCTTTGATTGGCCAATAATACACTCTTAGTCATTTATATCACTATTTTTTTACACAGTTCAAGAATCCTTACAGCTCTATCTTCCGCAGAACCAAACTGCGAGAGCTGCTTACGGCCTTTAGCAACTAATTCCGCTTGAAGCTCTGGCGAATGGAGTAGACTTACCAGCTTATCGGCAACATCCCCAGCATTCTCAGGGTCAAAATAGATAGCAGCATCCTTACAAACAGTGTGAGCAAACCCCAAGTCAGAAGTAAGAATGGGCTTCTCCATTACCATCGCCTCAGCATACGATGCCGAGAAACATTCCAACAAGGTTGGCAAAAACATAAAGTCGCACTCCTTGTAGAGCGAAGCCCCCTCCAAAGTCGGCACAAATCCTACATTAACCACCTCACGCGGAGGATTATCTCCGAAAGCCTCACGAAATTTGTCCTGGGGCAAAGTCACAACAAAGCGTACGTTCTCTACGCCCCTGCGCTTCAACTCCGCAATGGTTTGTGGAATCAATTCAAAATTTTTGTGCCTATAAAATGCTGATAGCGTCAGCAATCGCACCTCCCCGTCCTTACGTTCTGGCAATTTGTGCGGGTAGTCCTTCTGCAAATCATAGGCGTTATTATAAGTATTGGAGACGGTATAAACCCTATCGCTATGCAAAATCTTGCGAAGCCTCTGATTCACATCTTCCGTTTGCACAAAGATGGCAGCCGCCTCTTTGCGATAGCGAGCCTTGTGTAGCGCCCATTTCACCTGCCACCGAAGCTTCATCCAAAGAGGAATATTCTTCAGATAAGGAGACTCGCGATAAACTAAATGGGGCAGATTATAACCTATGAGCAAAGGACTCTTGGGAGTCCAATAAAGGGGCCCGGATGAGCAGATCACACAGTCGGCCCTAGCCTCTCTCTCTATCTTTGATAGTTGCTTGCCTCTAAGAAAAGAATTGAGCAATCTGCTACTCGTCGGGTATTCAAGATCGTAAAAATGGAAGTTCTTCGGAAATTCTATTCCTTGCAGCTGCTTCTTCACTTCCCTGCTCATCACTACATAATAACTATTCTCTGGGAATTTTACAAACTCCTTTACCAAAGAGATTACCACCTGTAGTGATCCACCTTTAAATTGTACGGCACAAATAAAAATATTCATTGCGTATTAGCTTTTTGCATAGTTTCGTTTATCATTTGCTCCCATGCATCACCAAACTTTTTTATCGTAAATCGAGATGCTGATTTTACTGCATTGCGTGAACAATTGTCGCGGATATCGTTGTTCTCCATCAAAGTGGATAGAGCCGACCTGAAGGCTTCAAGATTTCCATCTTCTATAACAAATCCAGCCCCTTCTTCCATCATTTCATCCGAAGCACCACCAACGCTGAAAGCCACACTCGGACATCCTTGAGATAAAGCCTCAAGAAGAACCATCGGAAATCCTTCTATTCTTGACGGAAGGGCAAATATACCAGAGTGTGCATACAAAGTCTTCATATCATCTACCTGACCCAAGAAATGAACGAAATTATCTATCTGGTGCACTCTTAAAAGCCCTTTTATATAGTTGATATTTTCATCTTTTCCCGTTCCTGCAAAAACCAACTTCCAATCAGGATATTTGGCTGCCAATTCCGCCCAGATCTCAACAATCAAATCGAAACCTTTAACTTGCCATATATCAAAACGACCAACGCAAAGAATAGTTTTTTCTCTTTTAGGGAATTCTTTCAGCAAAGGATAAGTAAGCGGATTATATATCACTCTCTTTTTAGGATATTTATCCCCCAAAAGTTTCTCATCTCGCTTTGTTAGAATCGAAAGTCCATCCGCATATCGATATAAGTAGTGACGAGTCAAGGTATTGATAAAGTCCATCTTTCTAGCAAAAGAGGTGTGATCTATAGCTATAATGGGGATTCCCATACCTCTGTTTGCTATAAATGCACGTATAAAGCCATTTGCTTGAACCGCCAAAATTAAGTCAGGTTTTATGACCTTCACATAACTACGTATTTTTTGAGCTGTTTTAAAGAGAGAGACCAACCTTGATAAAGGACCAATTTTCTTACTAATAAACTCCACAGAATGTACCTTGACACCTACAGGCAAAGTATATCGGATAGAAAAATTGATATTATCTGCAACTAATTCTATATCATAACCTCTCCTTGCCAACTCACAACACATAGTGGCAGTCACTCTACCCGCGCCGCCGCTTTCAAATTGGTCATTTACTATAAGCAACCTCATTATAGTTCTCTATTCATTTTATTCTTTTGCCACCAATTTTCGTGATCTTCTTTTATCACTTTTGCAGGAACCCCAGCAATTACGGATCCTGGTTCGGCAAATGTTTTATTAACAACAGCATTGGCTCCAATATAACAACCATCTGCAATTTCTATTTCACCATATATGACAGCACCAGGCCCAATATAAACATTGTCCCCTATCTTTGGAGCTTTTTCACTCCCTGCATTAGCGCCTATGTTAACATTATTCATAACACAGCAATTTCTACCAATTTTGGCTGCAGCATTGATCACGATACTTCCAAAGTGATACAATGTGAGTCCCTTGGCACAAGAATTCTTCGAGATAGATATTCCAGCTTTTTGGGAGAACTTCAAATATCGCCAATATACATAAGGCAACATCAATTTATGATATATGCCTGGGGAGTTATAATGATATTCTAATCTGCGAAGAGACTTCAAAAAAGCATACGCAGGCGGTGTTAACACGTTATAAATCACCCTTTTCACCCCCCCTGAGCATAAATATCCGATTCATAACGCATATACTCCTTATATACTTTTCTACCTGTAATCATGATTTTTCAATTAAATTTCCTAATTGGTCTGATGACATAAACTCCACATCAGGCCATTGTTTAACTATTCTTCTTAATAATTCCTTAAACATAGGGAGGTTTCTATCCGTATTACTCTTGTCTATTGAACCTATGAAGTTTAATCTATGTGCGCATATAACAGCTGCTTTACCCCAACGAAAAGCTTGATTGATACGAGTCATACATTCACCAACGGTATCCGAAACGTTAGACTGAGACGGCTCGAAGAACACATTACGCATCAAATAAATAAGTCCCACATTACTGCGTTTGCCCTGAAAATTTCTTTTCCGAAACTCTATATTGCAATCATCTCCATGTGGTATTTTCTGAGTAATTAATCCTTGTAAATACTTTACGCCATATTTTTTAAGGAAAAATTCTATTTTCGGATTCCAAGTATATGTAGTAGCAATGAATGATTCGGAACGATAGTCAAAAATCTTCTCAAACAGTTCCAATCCTTCCCTTAATATGCACTTATAATTCTGGATATCCTCTTCAAGGCCAGAATTGAAAGCTCCCATATAGTTATTCTTCAACGTAGGATCAACCGCAGATGTTAATCCAAAAGAACCCAAATCAAAAGCCATACGTGTGGACTGATGTCCTTCTCGAAGCGTCTTCATCCACTTTTTTACATTCAGATGTTCACGTCCATGAAACTGAGGATGGAACACCTCTTTTTCTATGCCTTCCCTCCACATACCAAAAGCACCATCATGTCGGGGACTTTTATTTAGGGTTTCTGTAAAGGGCTCATAGTAGTATTTGTCGAAACCAGAGTTTTTTATTCTCTCAAAATCTGGATTTGCAACCACAGAATCAGCCGTCAAAACAGCAGGATGACCATTTTTATCTCTGACGGAATCCAACACATCAAAGAGGTTTGTCAAATCCTCCTTTGTAGCAAGGCCATCGTACCGGCAATAAGGATCATTATCTACCCTAACATCTTGTCGAAGGAACTCTTCATACACCTCTCTTGAAGGCATACGCACACTCCCCCAGTCATCACTTTCTATAACAACTATCTTACGGTCAGTATGCCAACCAGGGATATTCAAGAGGTTATGCGCAAGATTACTTATTAATTTCATAAAAACTGCTTGAATTGAGAAATGATAATGTTAAGTTGTGATTGCTTGGATAATGTTTTTTTTCCAAAATCAGCTATAAGATTTCTATCAAAAACATTATTCAACAACTTATTTTTATCAAATACAGAAAGATTAAAATTTTCTACTACTATTCCTAATTTTTCTTGTTCGCATAATTCTGAAAAATCACCAACTCCCTTAGATATTATGGTCGGCAAGCCACAAAGAACATACTCGGCAAATTTAGAAGGGGACGCAACGTTATTCATTATCACGTCGTCTCTGAAGAGTATTCCGAAATCTGAGGCATTGAGGTATTTGTAAACATCTTCATTAGAAACAGATCTTACTTGTACTTTCCCATAGAGATTAACGTAAAGCGTCTTTACCTTATTATCATCGAGTCTATCTTTTGATAAAAACAAAAAACGAGCATTGTCATCCCACGATGCTACATTGTTTAAAAAACTCAACGTTTGGTCAAGTAAATGGTAGTTGTTTTCTAAACCACCAGAATAAATATAAACATGATTATCTTTATTATAACCTAATTTAGAACGGGTTTCTTCGCGAATTTTTTCATCATAGAAAAATTTAGTTGAGTCTGAAAGACAAGGATAGACGAAAAACTTTCTTTTAGGCGTACTATACATTTCACACAAATAATCTCTAAGATGCTCCGAGACAGTAAAAACAAGATCAGCATTTTTCACAGCAGAGCCCTCCACTTCAGATATATGCTTAAGCAGGCCTTCAATTTTAGAAAATGTTAACCCCTTCTTCATCAGCTGATATTTATGCTCTTCCATCGACGCACCACGAGCGTCATATATATAAATAATCTCCTTCTTAGAAATCTTTTTTAATAAGCTTATTTCCTTTCCGTATAGCATTCTGGAAAAAATGACAACACGATCACTTTCTTTAAGTTTTTTATTCAACACCCAATTTAGCATAAAGGCATTGAATTGAGGAAAAAACCATTTTTCAGGAAAGGAATACGATACATTTGCAATGTATGGTATAACTGTTCTGATTTTTTTCAAATGACTTTTGCACCATTTCCATCGCAGCATTTCCGAACCATAGAACTGGTGATAATATTGAAACTCTATACCCTTAGTACGGTATAACCTAAGCCAATCTGCAATTTGAGTAACAAAAACAGTTCCATCGTAGTGCTTGCAGTTTAAATATATGAAAGAAGTTTTTTTCATAATCCCCATATTTTATATGTATATCCTTTTTTAATTACTAATGCCATAATTAAGACCAGTATAGTTTCTCGCAAATCAGAACTAACTAAAGAACGAACAAAGTAGGCAAGAAACAAGCACAGAAATGGAGAAAACTCCAAAATATGTCGTTTAATATATTTATATGATGATACGAAAGCATTCAATATAGGAACAAAAAAGAAAAGCAAACCGACAATTCCCATTTCAGCTAAGAGTTCCACAAATAAATTATGCTCGTTACAACCATATTCATTATCTATGTAAAAACGACCAAAGCCAACTCCTAAAAGAGAATTCTGGTAAAATTGACTCATTGCAACTTTAATTATTCTATCTCGAGCAGATCCCTCACCTTCTGTAGATCCCATCAAGAAAGCCATAGACTCGGCATCTAAGAAAAACATCCATGTATAACCTAGCATTAAAATAACAGACAAAAACACTAAATATTTAATATTTAGCTTTTTAGACAAAACAGCATAGGACAATAGAATCAGAACGAAAACTAGAAAAGCTTGACGAGCGGAAGAATACCACACTACAACAAACGAGAAAACTATCGCAAGGAGTTTTAACCATTTACTATTTGACGCCCTGCTAAATATCGAAAAAACAAGACCAACACACGCATACATTCCCAACTCTTGATAATTAATTGTAAAAGCATCTCTGCTTTCATATTTGTATGTATTTAAATCATTTCTAAAACCAGCAAATGAATACAAGAATGACTCTAACGACAATCTCGTCCCCATTATCTCCGTCATATAATACACCATAAATAAGGAATATATCAATATCATAAAACCTATATAGAGCATATTATGTTCACGACTGCGAAGTAGCAAATGAACATAAGCTATAGAATATATGACAACAGCTATAAGCATTGAAGTAAACTTAGATGCGGAATAATCACCACCTGTACTTATTGCAATAGAGAATAATGCGAGTGCTAGAAACAGGTATAATGGCGCAAAAGATTTTAAAAACTCAAATAGTTGTTGCCTCAGCCCATAAAGCAATACAACAGAAGAAACGAGCATCAGAGTTGACCCAACAAACCGTATTCCATTTTGAGCAAAATATGCTCCAAACACTGTGCCTAATATCAAAAACACAAAAGCCCAATCCTCTTTTCTTAGACAATAGAATTGCACAAACAGTATTATAAAGGCGATTGGAAAGCTTGGCATGAAAGCTAGAAACAAATTAGCAATCATTAATATGGCCAAAAACACGAGTATATATATTTTAATCCTCTCTTTCATGAACATACGTTATATTATCCAACAATTGTACTACTCTTCTCACTTTGCAAATATTATTGATTAATTTTTTCAAGCTGTTTAAGCGTTGAACAAAGAGATTACAACTAAGTCTCATTTTATCAAAATTCAACTTATCTAAGCTTACACGACAATACGTCTCTGCTGCGAAAACTGAGGACGAAGGATGCTGAATTTTTTCCTGTAACTTATAACGTAGAACCGGCATAACTTGAGATCTGTAACTTTGCTCAAAAAACAACCATTTGCTTTTTTGTTGAAGTTTTGTTAATTCTGCATAATAGACATTTTTAGATTGAACGCAAGGTACCGATATATAATAATAATACACACCTATATCATTCAAACATCCAACTCGGTTAGCTGCGTTTACAAAATCACAAAAAACATCTCTATGCTCCCAATGTCAATCTATTGGAGAGGGAATAAAAACCATATCATATCGCCTCTCTTGTATTGAAATTATTAAGAATTCAAGGGTATTTTGCACACTATCCAACAATCTGAAATCCCATTTCTCTGCACATTGTTTTATCTCTTCATCACGTATTGCTTTATTTTCATTCGTTTGATTATAGCCATACATTTTGTAATACAAAACATGACAATCGCTATTTTTGTTTATTATAATTCTACTGCATCCAATCCATTCGTCGTCCGCATGTGGACAAAGGATGAGAACTTTTTTATTATTATGTAAAGACGCATCAATGCTTTGTCCTTTTGGACAAAAAGAAGCAAGGGCTTGTGCCGCCTGCCGTTTCCACAAAAATTGTTGAAACTCTTTTCGCCATTGTAAAACACAATATCTCAGAAAAGAACGTATTACACTCATAATGATTTATATATATTATAATGCTTTTGAAAAACTGTCTTCAGAGAGTATCTATCTTTCACAAAAGCAGAGAACTCTTCGTTAATAGGCGCATCATATGCGCTCAGAATAGCAGCTTTGATCTCACATATACTATTCGGATCAACTCCAAAGACATGTTTTGAAAAACCAAATTCTTCTAGAGGCAACACATTAGTAGCCACAATATTAGAATGAGTCATAGCACCCTCAAAAATTGCATTGCCAAAAATCTCATGATGCGATGGTAACACAACAACCTTCGCCGCAGCATAAGCTGAGGCCATTAACGGATCTGAGTGTTTAATCCATCCTGGAAAAAAGCAATTACTACCTGCCTCTTTTTTACATTGCTCAAAATACTCAGGAGAAGAAGAATCAGCTCCTCCTACAAAGACCAAAGGTATATCAGAATTCCTTAAAGCTCGTATAACGGATAGTTGATTTTTATTAGAATCAAAACGGCCAACTTGCAAAACAAATGGTTGATGAATCTTTAGCTTACTTAATATTAGGTTAGGATCTCCACCTTGTATTTCTTCTGAAACCCCATTGGGTATTACATGTATTTTGGAAGGTTCTATTGCATAAGCATCTACTATATAATCTTTCTCTTTTTTCGTCTCAGCAATGATCACATCAGTCATTTGCAACATAAGTTGACAAATTCTTTCATTTGATTGTAAGTGAAAGAACTTACTTAATCCTATTTTTAAACGCGCTTTTTTTGAATCAGCAATGGTGACTATTGAAGAAGTGACAATTTTTTTTCCTAACTTCTTGGCCAAAGTCATTTGATCCAAAAATTCAGGTTTTAATGCGAAAAAATGAATGATATCATAATCTTGGATTTTGTCATGCCATGCATCAAATGGCTTTATTGTTATATCTGGACCTTCTGCAGATTTTAAATAATTCATAACTTTTGAATACACTCCACCTGCAGTGTTCTGTGCGAAATTGTAATAGCTATTGACAAGTATCTTCATTTTGATATAAGTTTAAATAGTTTTGCATTAATAGTTTCTTTTTCTTTTGCAGTTAAACCTAAAAAGTACACACTTAAGCATACACTCAGGAAACTAACAAAAGAGACCACAATAAACGAAAAAAAGCTCATAGACATATTGCTATAAAGGAGCATTGGCAACAATAGAGAAACTACAGAAACCAACAGAATATAATAAACGACATTTTTGAAATAATCCTTATAAGTAAAACGAAGTTCTATTCTACTCAATGTTACTCTAACAAACTGCACAATAATAGACAATATTATTTGGATGCCAAATACAGTTTCTGGTTTAAATCCGAATTTGAAAAAAATATATCCAACTGGTATAACTAACACGCAAATCAACGACTCCCAAAATTTGAATTTTTTTATTTTGCCAGTAGCATTATTGGCCACACACAGAGGATTCGCTAAAGGGTCAAGAACGATCGTCAGTATAATTAACCTTAGAAACGAAACAGTATGCTCTGGAACCTGTTTCAGCCATATACCTAATAAATAATCCGCTTCTATAAATATTGGCATAGCCATGCAAAGAAGAAGATAATACGACATCTTAGAACTTTTAAATACTAAAGTGTGAAGACGTCTTCTATCATTTATCGCATATGCTTTGATGATTTGAGGATTAACCGCCATCTGAAAATTAGAGACAAAGCTTTTTACAATTCCTTGCACTTGAACAGAGATACCTCTAGCAGCGTTTACTGCTGGTCCGAAGAATAAATTCAATAAAATATTAATGCCCTGCGAATAACATACAGTAGCAAGATTAGGCAAAATAGACCATCCTGCAAAACTGGTCATTTCCCGTAATTGCGTTAAATTCCTAAAACTGATATTTCTCGTTTCAAGAAATTGCTTTTTACAGTACAATTGATACAGCAATCTATCAAGCACCTGAACGCCTAAAAGGAACGCAGCATAACATATAAGTTTGTCTGTATCCGCTACTTGAATAACAAAAACCACACAGAGCTTTGCAAATGCATAAAATAACGAAAGAAACGCAAAAGCACCCATTTTTTCATGTCCGATCACAAGCGCATTATAGGGTATACTAACAATTGAGACAACACAAGCCAAGATAGAGAACTGATAAACAAAATGGGCTGCAATTATCCTTTCTGTTGGTACAATCAGTTTTTCTACTAAGAACCAAAGCCCAATAGTTTCAGACAAGACTAGAACAATTGCTGCAAGAACCCAATGAATAAGACATGCCGTAGAAAAGGTTTTCTTTAATTCGTCAATATTATTTTTGCCCAAAGCATAGGTAATATACCGTTGTGTAGAATTACCCATTGCCGAACTCAAAAAAGTAAACATAGTAACAACCCCTCCAACAACATTATATAGCCCATAATCTTCGACTCCTAAGACATCTAAAACAACTCGACTTGTATATAACGATATCGCCATCAAGATAATCATCCTGAAATATAGCAATAATGTATTTTTGGCTATTCGACTATTTGCTGTCATTTTCTTGGACATAACATCAGTTCTTTTCCTTACAAATACTTTTCTTTAAATGTATCCCAGTCATTTTTGCTCAAATTTAAATAAAAATCCTCTCGCTGAACAGGACGGACAGATGGCAATTTTAATTGACTGTTATATAATACTTCAGTATTATAATCTATATCGATAAATTCATACTCTCTCTTTAGCTTATTAAACAAACTATATCCCTTTTGCGTATTAATAATTACCACTGATTTAGACTCATGGGGATAAAAAAGTGGATATTGCCTTTCACTATCAAAATCTCCAATAGTTATATCCCCAACTCTTTGCGTACGGGCATATTTGCAATAGTAGCATGATTCACGAAAAGAAAATCCTTTTAAAAAGGATTTAAAAAAGACATCCTTAAAGCATGATATTTTTTTACTTTTGCCTCCACATGAAACCTCTATTTCGTATGATGAAGTTCCCTTTCTTCTATTATTTCTATTTCTAAAGGAAAAAGAAGTCACCTGGGAAGGATACGAGTTGAAAAGATACTTTTTCCAAAAACCAGGACTTGGAACTCCGTGACAAATAAGATCTATGGTGAATAAATTATCCGTTTTATTACCAACAAACGCCAACAATCCAGCCACTTGGCAAGGGGTTCCAGAAAAAAGAACAAACTTATCCTTATCCAACAAATCCTTTACTCTCTCATACACTGCCACTATATTACTTTGAACATATTTACTTTTTGAATTGCTCTTATTTCTTTCATTGTAGTAGCCTCCGTATGAACACAGTTCATCTTGTCATCAAATACAGAACCGAATACGGAACCATGCATCTTTTCAATCGTATATCGTGCGAAGCCTAAAAACGCTCCTCCGGAAGCGCTGTTTTCTAGTAATGCATCCTTGGAAATACACGCTTTAGCATCAATTGGCTCATTTAGTTCCAATTTGCTAATACTAGGACATCTACTCACACATATTCTACAGCGTTTACATAATTGTTCGTTAACGAATGGAAAAAGAAAACCCTCATTGTCTGGTTTCATCTCAATTGCGCCAAAAGGACATATTTGTGAACACAAACCACAACCAGTACACTGATTCTTGGCAGAAGGGTAGAGTGAGCCTACATTCGAAAACCTTCTTGAGGCAGAAAGCGGATTATTATTCGACCTCACAATAATAGTACTGAGATACTCTAATGACTTACTTCGCTGCTCGTCAATAACGCTATTTATGCCTTTATAGTCTAAGTTTAAATAAATATCGCTAATACTTTGTTGCTGCTCAATATATCTATTTCGACAGTTTATCAAATCCAAAACATTTGTCATTCTCCCTTCATTAGACTTCCATTTATTACTGTTCCCACGATGTACAAGTACAAACGGATTCTCTGAAAGTAATGAGAACAATAAGCCATGATAAGTATTCGTAACTATAAAACTAGCATTCATAAAAAGAGTCACAAAATCAGAAGGTCCATAACTGCACCAATATCCGTTATCGACCTCTATTTCTTGTTGCTCAATGTTCATCGGAATATAACGAATTAAATATCCCTTCTCTTTTGCTATTCGTTCTAAATCCTTTTTATGTCTTCTAGAAAGACTGTCAAACATGTAGACAAGGATATACGGCTTTAAACTCTTATTAATCTCAATATTGAGCTCCTCACACCACTCTTTCTTTGAAAGTAATAAAGTCGGATCAATAGTATGGACACAGTCCTTGCTAGTATTATCTTTAACATAGTCCACCCCTTCCTGTTCACGACAGGAAACCATGTCCATTTCGTTTATATACTTTTGTATAATTCTGTGCTGATCATCGCTAAAGTTCCCCACGCCCGTTAAACTGGGAGAAAAAGAAAACCTTTTTCCATTATCAGCGAATCGCAAGAAATAAGCACGCAAGTTCTGCCCAATAGGCGTCCATACCATATCACTTCCCGTTACAAAAGAATTATAAACAGGGTTCTGCGGGATTTAGTGTGAATTAACACGCCGAATCC
>ULRN01000999.1_pt1 | contig 23636 bp, 24 predicted proteins | sample 1955461 | NCBI WGS metagenome assembly ULRN01 (sample SAMEA4835683, study PRJEB28245) | human gut metagenome | biome: gut microbiome; material: fecal sample | place: Denmark | collected 2008 | reverse complement strand
TTCTTTATCAAATCACCAAATCCGTTTTTGGACGCTTACGAAATTTAAGCGTTATGATATAGAACAAATTATTCCGTGATTGCCTCGCTGCAGTAATGCAGCAACTAAAAAGATACAGCATGCAACGTTTGTAAGCCAAAAATGCCTACAAATATCATATAATATTGTAAATTATTCGTTAATTGGTCTTAAATATATAAAAATCAATGGGATAAATTTGTTTAAGAAAAAAAATACCCGTAACTTTGCAGCAGCTCATTAACCAAGTTGTTAAAGGAGTTACGAGGTCGTATAGCAGATTGCTATACGACCTTTGCTTTAATCATTTATCCTTTGCATTATATTTTTTATAAGTTCATCAGGTGTTAAAACTCTTCCTGATAGCCTTAACCATTCTTCATATTCCTTTGCTTTCTTCCTCACTTGATGAGGATAATCGGCATAAAAAGCAGTCCATAACAGCACAAAGGTCTTTCTAACATCTAAGACAACAAAATAGTTGTCGCCATCATCTACCTCCAGCCAAATGCATACACGATGCTTTCCGCTTCTAGTTTGCTCCCAGCATTTCACCTCACCCTTCTGAGGTAAAATTTCAACAGTAGGCTTTGCCCATGGCATTCTTTCACATCTTCGTAAATCAGGAACTCTTTCATTTTCCACATTTCCCTTATGTGTCATGTGATAAAAAGTATAGGCCCTATCTTGAAACTCAGGGTGCACTTTCATTTGTAAAGGCCAACTTCCAAAATACGCTTTACGTCTTATAAAATCTTTCTCAAATACAGAATATACAGCATCTATATAAGTAGAATAATTCCCGCCATAATCAGACAGGAACAATTTGTCGGGCATATCATTGATACTTACAGCCATATTACACCTGCCTTCCCTTCCACACAAAGATATTAACCTTATCCTCTTTCACCAATGTTGACTTCAGCAGAGAATATTTTGAACGCCGCTTCATTTGTTCCACAAGTTCTAACTTTGCAGCACTAGTATTTAAACCTCTATGCGCATAAGCGACAGCACCTATCAAGAAATCAGCAAGTTCTATGAGTTCCACCTCATGAGATCGAACTTGTTGTATCTTTCGAATCATTTTTTTATTATAGTCATAAGCATTGTTAGCCAGCACATCTTTCAGCTTTTCCACCTTTCTTCCACCATTAGTATCTTTTATGTCTAAATAAATACAATACTCATTCGATGGAGTCAAGATTGTCTTTAACAAGTCAAAGTACATTTTATAATAAAACTGGTCATGTGTTTGCCCATATTGCTCATGATGTAAAACGGATTTATCTGGTACAACCAACACCCTAAAATGCAAATCAGAATTATCGAAGAAGAAATCCATTACCTCTTGATAATATGCCAATTTGGCTTGAGAGACAGCATTCCACTTTAGTTCACAAGTAGGTTTTAGTCCATACTTCACCTTAATGGCACGAAGTCTCTTAAAGATAGCATCTTTCTTTTGCTCTTCACACCACACACACCCTAAAAGCATCGGCTTAATCCCATCATGTTCTAAATGGCAGCTCTCATCACAATAAATATTTATTTTTGCCATGACTATTAAATTTTATATCTACAAAATTACCTATTAATTTTGAAAACGCCAAAATTCTTGGCTATATTTAACGATAATAAAGAGATAATCTATTCCACCTGATACACAGATGCCGAACAAAAGGTTGGGTAGTAAACTCATTAGCATAGCCCATTGATTGGGCTATGCCAATAAGCATATTCCAAAACACCAAGAAATTCACAATAAATCAACAAAATCCCCCGAATACAAGCTGTAAACCATAAATTATAAACTATAAACTGTTAACTATAAACTCTCTTCTCCCCCCGGCGGTCCCATCCCGCAAAATATGGCGCAGGGCTTTGATGCCCCGCCAACCTTAGAGCGAAGCGGTTCCGAGCGACGAGGAGGAGCGGTTTCCTCCCTCTCCCCTGAGGGTGAGAGGGTCGGGGTGAGAGGTGGAGCCCTCTTTAAGGGTAAAGAGGGACGGGGTGATTTTCGAAAAAACTCCTTCTTTAAGGGTAAGGAAGGTTTCTGTCCCCTAGAAGGGGAACCGAAGGGGTCGAAAAGACTATTGAAGGTAGGTTTTCGAAAAACGGGCTACTAAGCTCCATCACCGAAAAGTAGCTTAAAAAATGGGAGAGGGATCCGTTCGCCCGTATATCTATTATCTTATTCCATGTATCTTCTTCCATAAGGCAAACCAAGTTCTGAACAATGGTTCGCTCAATGCCTCAGTAGGATAATGCTTCACGAAGCGTAAGTTGCGCAAACTCATTCTGAGATAGCGATGAAGTTTGCCTTCATTTTCCTTGCTTCCAAGTCGAGTGTCATATTGACCAAAATTGCCTCCTTGCATGATTTCAGCCAACAAAAAACGACCTTCATTCACATCAATAGGTGCAATCATTTTCGCCTCAGGTAACCCCAAAGCTTCATGCAGCACATACATCACAGCACCAGCAAACTTCCATAAACCAAGATATTTCAGCTCACGCTGCAATGCCGTCAGATTCTTCACTCTTCGTTCTTCACTCTTCACTAAAACAAAGTAGTAGTCTATTAATTGACGTAAGCCAATACCTTCTGTAAACACATGACGATAGAGATGAGAGAGGATATATATGACATTGAAGCTCATCGTTGGCACTGTAATTTCCCCATACCCATCTGGTAATGTAACTACATTCGAGCATAGCAAATCCATTACCTCCTTAAACCTTTTCTGCATCCTGCTATTATGAATAGGGAAAAACATATATGAAGGAGTAAAATGCACCTCTATCGCCGTCTTCATCACAGGAAAATCAACATGATGATACCGCATCACCTGATTCGGACACACTTGATCCACATACTTCATGATTTTCCTGCGACCACCCGAAAGATAGATATCTATGTCCCCGGGAGTACGCATATAAGGGTCGGGATAAAGCAACGCATTACCTTGACCTTTCAAGATACAGTTAGCAAAGCCCTTGTTCTCGAAGTTCTTGCAAACTTTTACGGAATCCAGAAACAGTCTGATATTCTGCTTTCGAATCATTTCCGCCATCACCATCCATTGCATCAGTAGCTTCTGCTCCGGTGCCAACTCCTTGGGCAACCGTTGGATACCATAAAACAGCACACCAAGCAAAGCCTGCTTCTTGGCAATAGCATACAGCTCCTTCCAATCCGCCTCCTTCAAAGAATCTGGTATTTCCTTGGCAGAACCAATGCAGAATCGCAAGAATTCAAAGAAAATCTTTTGTTGTTTCAACATAAAGTTGTACTTTTGCACGTATGAAGCAAGCCATACGCATCATATTATCCTACATAGCAGCTATCATCCTTCTTCCGATAGCCTTGCTTTGTAAGTTCTTCCGAAGAAAGTAATCCTACTTTTTTCGGAAAGGATCCTTGTATATTCCCAAGAGCTGCTTACCAAAGTAATAGAAGAACTGCATGTCATCCACGAAGTAACGCTTGAAGAGACGCTTAGGTTCCTTCATACACCGATACAGCCACTCCATACCAATCTTCTGCCAAATCTTAGGCGCACGTTTCAATGTACCAGCCTCGAAGTCGATAGTAGCACCCAGAGCCATGAACACCTTTACTCCAAGCATCTTATCACGATACTTCATAATCCACTTCTCCTGCTTAGGCGCACCAACGCCAACGAGCAGTACATTCGCCCCACTCTCGTTCACGATGCGAACCAACTCCTCACATTCATCTTCATGCTTCTCAAAGCCAAAGGAAGGAGAATGAGCACCAACCACCATCTGGCGACCTACCTTCTCATTGATACGTTCCATAGCCTTGGCTGCAATACCCTCCTTAGCACCAAGCAGGAATATCTTGCAGTCAGCATCATCCTTATGATACATATAATAAGAGGTGAAGAAGCTGGAACCCGGAATCGCTTCCTTGATGGGAGTCTTCAACAACTTACCGAACAGGTAGAGAATCTTACTGTCACACACCACCCATTCCGACTTCTGATACACGTCATAAAACTCCTTGTCCTTCTGAAGCTTTATCAGATGATCAAGATTAGGAGTCACAAGAACTCCCTCCTTCAGATTCTCCAAGAGTTCCTGACGAGTGATGTTCAGAATATTAATATTTAATACTTTTACTGTTTCCATAGCTATTTACGCATAAGAGATTGAGTATATTTTTCAATTAATTCATCTATTTTTTCTGTAAAATTATCAGAAATACCAACATCAAGATTTTCTATCTGACCAGAAATTATATTTAACAATTTCTCAAAATATTCTTCAACAATTATCATATGACAATAGGAATTAAACTTTGTCTTTGAAAATTTATGAATGTATTCATTGAGTTTGTCAACTATGTCCGACAAAGAACCCTCTATAGATTTATTTGCATCTTGGGTACTTTCTATCTTATAAGAAAATTCACTATCAGAAAAGAAGGTCTTTACTTTTTTCACATAGTTTCTTCTTTGCTCTAAACCTATTCCTTTAACATCTGCTAATCTTACCATACTCTCATATATAGTTCTTGTCTTAGATACAAAACCAAAATCTTCAATAACAGATTTCATATCATCAGTAAAAGATTGTGGTTCTATTTTAAAGCTCATTAAATCCACATGATTGAGAAATTTAGCAGGTGAAAACAGATGCCAAGATAAGACTTCTCTTCTAGAATATTTATTTTTAAAAGCCATTCTATATGGAGTAAAAGTTCTATCTAATGTTATAAAATACGGTTCTTTGCCTTCATGATAGTGTGTATCTGCCAAAAAACTTACCATTATAGCATCATTTTTACAAATGCCAGAATTCTTACTAGGTAGTCTATTTTTCAAAATGACATCTTGGAGCAAAGCTTCTGCATTCGTTGTTTCATAAGTAGGTATATTTATGACTGAAATGCCTAAGTCTTGTTCCATAAAATCTGATAAACAATCACGTGCAATACCTTCAAAATCATTATCAATTAAATCATCTTCTGAAAGATTGTATGTTTCATATAAAAAGTCAGCAAATGAATTTATATTCTCTTCCAACAAAGAATTATCTCTTAAATAAATGTAGTATTTATAAAAAACATTAGAAGAAACGTTAACATTATGCAAGGAAGGATCGTCCACAAATGGAATTAATCCTAAAGCTATTTTTATTTGATTGGTTACCTCTCTGAAATAATGTGTAGAAAAATAAAGTTTTATCTTTGGATTTTTCCTAGCATATTCTATAAGCTTTTTTATAACTCTCATACGAACATCCTCAGAACCGTCATTACGTAGTCCAGTATCACATAATGCATATAGTACTATCTGTGTATCTAGGTAAACACTCATATTTTGTTGACGAAGATAATTTTCAAATTTATCGGGGTTGGATAAATTACAAAAAACCTTACTTGCGGATTCTCTTAGCAAGAAATCATTATCTTCGCAACATTCCAATATGTCTTTAAATAAATTGACATAAAGCTCTTCACCAACTATAGACTTCAAGAAATCTAAGATATCAGAATATTGATTATTCAACATATCATCTTCTAAACAATAAGCTTCAACCAAATCTATGTTAAAATTTTGTTCAAAGAAAACTGACAATCTATTCAACAGGTTATTTCTCTTATCTTCTATATGATATTTGCTTAAAAGCTCATCGAAAATCAAATAAAAATTTTGTTGATTATCCAGATAGTCTCTATGTATTTGTGTAATTTTATTTTTAAAATCATTAGATAACGATATCGGCTCAGATGATTGTGGAACAATTTGTCCTTTTCCCCTTAACCGGTCAATTTGCCTTTCAAAGAAATCTTTGGTAAAAGCATTCTTAAAAAATCCTGTAGAATCCTCAACTAAGGTTGAAATCGAGCTCTGGGGATGTTGGTATAAATAATTTTCAATATAAGCATTAACTATCTGCTTTTTTAGCTCCGTTGAAGTATCCCCATAGTTGAAAAAATCAAATAACAATTTCTGTTTTAAATTCGTCTCGTCATCTATAGCAACACCTCCATTAGCTTGAATTTCTCTTGCAACTATGTTTTTATGAACTAAAACAACATATAAATAAACAACAAGTATATGTTTTAAGAGTACTGCTATTTCTGCAAAATCAAGTAACGCTGCATTATGTATATCATTACGCTTTACATAAGCTATAGCTATGGAATAAAGATATTCTTGACAACCTTTAAAACTATCCAAATTTGCCTCATTTAATATAGGATAATCTGTGGCTCTAACTTGTGATGACAGGCTTGTGTTTAAATGAAGTTGTTTGAGTAAAGGGGCTAAATTAATATGAGAAAGCTCTTCATAAGTTTTGCCATCCTTTAACATCAAGACCTTACGACAAAAAGGTTCTAACTTTGTTGCTAAAATATCAAGATTATTGATTGAATAAATCTTATCAACAAGCAACTCTTGTAATGCACTAAATATTGCAACTGAAAGCCCATGCAAATTTTCATTTCCAGACTTTGTATTAAGAAAATCAATAAAAAGATCGATCGCTTTTCTTATTGCATCTTGTGAATAGGAAGGAGTCCCATGCAAAAAGGTAATATAAACAAGATTATAAATACATTCTTTAATATTTTGTAGTCTATACATAACTTTTGAAATTACATAATTTTAAAAAAACTATCAACGATATCTTTGCATTTGATAACTAAGAAACAAAGCTTAAAACAACTAGATTCAATGAGAACAATAAGTGACATGAGAATTTGCTATTTCCCAAACTCTTTAATTCTCTGTTCCTCTTTCAAAGAGCAAACAAGCAATTGTCCGTGCTTCTCGGCTACGATATAGCCATCCAATCCTTGAACTACCACCTTGCTTTCATCGGCAGCATGAACCACGCAGTTCTTGCATTCATACAATCGGATGTCCTTGCCTACCTTGGCATTGCCAGCCTCATCTTGTGGGAGTAAGGTACGGAGGCTGCCCCAGCTGCCTAAGTCGCTCCAGCCAAACTCGGCTGGCAAGGTATAGATTTCCTTCGACTTCTCCATTACGGCATAGTCAATGCTTATCTTCTCGCAGGTTGGGAAGAGTTTGCCGACCACCTCTTTCTCCTGTTCAGTATAGAAAGAAGGTGCCATCTCGTCCATGATGCTGGCAAGCTGAGGCTGGAAGGTGCGGATTGCCTTGCTGATGGTATCTATGTTCCATACAAAGATTCCGGCATTCCAATAGTAATTGCCAGCGGCAAGGTATTGCTCAGCAGTCTCCAAGTTTGGCTTTTCTTTGAAAGCCTCTACCTTGTAGATTTCATCTACTGATGTTGGCTCTGCTGCAGCGATATAGCCATAACCAGTTTCTGGACGGCTTGGCTTAATACCGATAGTAACGATGGCGTTCTTATCGGATGTATAGCTCAATGCCTTGCTGAGTACTCGCTGATACTCCGAGGTATTGATGACCAGGGCATCGGATGGTGTCACCACGATATTGGCATCAGGATGTTTCTTCTGGATCTTCCAGCAAGCATAACCAATACATGGAGCGGTATTGCGTGCCTCCGGCTCTGATAATATGTTATCTACTGGCATGTCTGGGATTTGCTCCTTGACAATGCTGATATATTTTTCGTTTGTCACTACCCACATGTTTTCGACATGACAGATCGGCTTCAATCTATCTACCGTCAATTGTATGAGGGAACGGCCGACTCCCATCACATCAATGAACTGCTTTGGGTAATCGGGGGTTGACATTGGCCAGAAGCGGCTTCCAACGCCGCCAGCCATAATTATGATTTGAATATCATTGTACATTTAATATTTTCTTTTTGATGTAATTTAAAGCAAACTGATTATCAAAAGACAACATTGTTTCTTCCAATAAAAAAGCTACTACTATCTTCTGATAGTATTCTAGCAGGTATGCCACCTACAATACAATTATCTGGAATATCATTTGTTACAACAGAATTTGCGGCAATAACCACATTGTTGCCAACATGCACATTACCTACCACCTTACTCCCAGGGAACATAACAACCCTATTTCCTAATATAGGACTACCCTTATGTTTTCCCTCAAATATGCAGCCTAGGGTACAGCCATGATGTATGGTCACATTCTTTCCAATTACAGAATTCTCATTAATAACTATGGTTCCATAATGGCAGAATTTTGCCCCCCCATAACTCTAGTTCCTATAGGCAATTCGATACCCAAGCGCTGTTCATTCATGCGATAAAACAGTGATAACGGATTGATTATCATCCTAGCAAAAACATTATTTTTACTTTGAAGATAAGAGCATACACGGAACCAAAAGGTGATAGAAAATGATTCACTAAAGAAAGCCCTTCCTATCTTCTTACAGATGCCAGAATTTCTTCTTTCCAGTTTCTCATATCGTTGATAGTCCTCCTTTATCAAACTCAGCAATTCATTTCTTTCCATATCTCAAAAAATCAATTATTCTTATATGGCAATAAGCCATCGAAGCCAATATATAATAAGGTATGAGCAAAATCGGCTTGTTCACCAGTTTGCGTTGTACCTTAGCCATCATGCCCAGATAATTAGCTGGTTGTGTAAGCAGTTCCAGAACATTGATGCGAACATCCTTGATACCTTTTACTTGGAAGCTTTGATTGCCTCCACAGTTATCCACCATATTCTTGTCTAAGTCATTCAAGAATCGGCATCTCTTACAACTATTAAACAAAGCTGATTTCAGCATCAATCTTGCCAATATGCCAAGCTTCATTTCCCTATCTACATGCCAAGCAGCCAATCCCTTGACATTCACAAGCATCAAGTCTTGCAACCTCTTGGTATATGTATCATAGATATATTTCTCCCGCTCATCATACTTCTCTACCACTTCAGCCTCACCATCATTTATAGCCTTATATTTCCTCACACTTCCATGTGGAGCAGAGAGCAGTTGCTCATACATGCTCCTATTGGTACAGAATATTCCGAAATAAGGCGACTGCGTTTTGTCATCATCTCTCATCTCAAAGAGCAATCCCTTACGATGACAGCGATTTGGATGCGCCACCTTCTCCTTTCTGCAAGAGCCTATATAGTAACCATAAGTATCTACATCTATCATCTCCGACAACGTTTGCTGAGAATGGTTATACCAGCCCTCATCAACCATATAGAACTTACCATCATAACTATGAGCCTCAACATATTCCTTTTGCAGCTGATAGTCCTTAGCATCCGCTCCTGTCTTACCATCATAAGCATCTTTCGCCAGAAAGACTACCTTACGAGAATTCAAAAAATAGTGACCAGCCACCATCTTCTCCTTAGGTACCAGCAAAGATTGATAAGCATCAAACGCCTTCTTCATGAAATAGCCACCTCTAGCAAAGAAGTTCAGTTCAACTTGCCCCCCCCACAGTTGCCATCTCATCACCCATTCTTTGGATGAAAAAGCACAATGGAGCAGCATACTCACCAAAGTTTGAGCGATGATAAAGGTCATTAAACTTAGCAACCAAAGCATGCTTAGAAAAATCACGCTTGGTTATTCTGCTAAAATTGGTCCAAAGTTTATGCTTCAACGGAAAATACCAAATGGCATCCATACCATGAGCTTTAGCCATTTTCACATCAGCATGCTTACTATCACCAATCATCACCACTTCATCTGGCTGAATCCCATTTTCTGTGAGCACATAATCATACATGCTTCCAGAAGCCTTAGTATGATTACAAGATTCTGAGATATACACCTTATCAAAGAGATCTTGGCATTGTATATTCACCAAGAAATCTTGATACGCTGATACAGGGAGATAGAAATCTGATACCAGTAATATCTTCTTACCTCTCTTTTTCTCCCTTCTCAGCATATTGATGATAGCAAGATTACCATATTGGCATCCTATCTCTACGCTAATATCGATATTGAGACTTGAATCTACAAACGATTGCTTATCCACCAAAAACTTGACATGTTCGTTTAACAAATCATAAAGCGTTTCCATCGTCTGCCCATAAGGAGCCTCCTCATATTTCTCCCCCACTAAGTGATGAGCACGATGGCGCAAAGCCACAATATCATCAAGAGGCAGCGCCCTCATTTCAGGGAACTTCCCCATCATACACTTACCCCATTGATGATAAATCTGTGAGGAATGAATATGCCTAAAGCATGTTGTGTCGAAGTAATCGACAAAGATGTATTTATATTTTCGATTGATTCTCATAATAAATAACAACTGGCAGGTACTCACCAAGATAAGAAAAGTAGCTCAATAAATATACCCTAGCTTTCTCTCCCAGTCTATATTTTAGTTAAATAACTGTCCGATTCTTTTCTCCATAACATCGAAAGGTATGGAAAAATCATCATTTACCATCACATACAATGATTTCTGAAGCTCTTTTCGAGCCTCTTCCTCATTTCCTAATGGCAGGTATGTAGCATTGCCATCAAAAGTTTCATGAAAGATTTCAATATCACTCAAGATAATTCGCCTACAACCACATGCCACTGCTTCAAAAGGAGTTCTTCCGAAGCCCTCATCCAGCGATAGCAAAGCAAAGGCATAAGCATAATGATACAAAGAAATCAAAGTTTCCTCTGTTACGTATTCCGTAAAGATAAGATAATCTTTCATTTTTTCTATGAGTTCTTTCAGTTCCTCATCGTCTCCCCATCCTTTTCTGCCTACTAACACCAGCTTCATATTTCGCTCTTTCAAAATTGGAGCAATCACTTTCAGCAAATACTTGAAGTTCTTGCGAGGCTCTATTGTGGAAACAGATATGTAATAAGAACCTTCCTTTAAGCCCCATGGTTTTAAGAGTCTGACATCAGCCTTTTCAGAAGCACCTTTAAAACCAGTAGCAATATTCTCACCTAGGTTATAAATTGGCTTACGAGTATATTTTGCGAACTGACGCTTCTCTGTTTCTGAAATTGTAATAATTCCATCCACCCACTTCATTGCCCATAGAGTTTTCGGGGTTAGATAGTACTTTGCTGCAAAATTAAGAGTATCACGAAACTTCAAGAAAGCACAATCATGACAAGTTGGATAAACTTTCCCTTTAAATCCCCACTTCAAGTCAGCAGGTGGAGGAAATATAGGAAATAGCACCACATCTGGATTTATCTTTCTAATCGTTTTGGACAATATCACATTCTCCAACAGCAGCCTATTGCTTTTAGGGATAACAACCGCATTAGGATTTCCATCCAATTCATTCATTACATGAAAGATTGGAATGATATCATGCTTCGTAGTTAGTAATGCCCTGTATAAATCTATGGCATACATCTCCACTCCTGTACGTTTACGTCCGAAGAGTGGAGTTAAATCTATAGCTATTTTACTCATGATTTTCACTTAGTTTTTCACTTCATAGAACAAGCCCTCCAATCGTCCCTTAAGCAAGTAAAAGCTACGCTTACATTGCAAAAGATTAAATCTACATAGATACCAAGCCATACCAACTAAAGGTCTTAATAAAGAAACCATTATCTGATTAAGCGGATAATGATTTTTCTTCATAAGATATCCATGGCCACGAGCATACTTATAAGCTTTTTCTAAATCACTCACAAAAAAGGTCGTTTTACCTAAAGGATGATGAATCAAAATATCTTTATCATAGACAACATCATTATGCCGTCTAATAAAATGAATCAAATAATCTGTTTCTTCTCCCGAAGCCAAGCCATAAGGAGAACCTACGCCGATATTTTCATCAAAACGGATATTCTTATCAAAACGCAAAAATATTGTATTAGAAAATGCGCCATAATGATTATACAAAGAAATCTTTTTGTTGCTATTAGGATAGTTAGCAACTAAAATTCCTTCCTCATTCGTTGCCTTAACAAGGACTCCATCATGGAATTCCAATTGATTAAGAACTTTAGAAAGCGTATCTGGCTCATACCAACAATCATCATCAGGAAAAGCGATATATTCACCTTCTACATAATCTAATCCTATGTTTCTAGCCTTAGAAAGAGAACAAGGATTTGTTAGCAGGTATGTAAACTTTATTTCAGAATTTAATTGACTAAAAAGTTCCTCATTGGAACCCTGATCTATAAATATCAACTGAAGCTGAGAAAAATCAATGTTCTCTTGATTATTCAAAGAATTAATGAATCTAATTAATTCATTTCGTCGATTTTGAGAAGTTTGAACTAATGACAACATTTTGTTTTAAATGTATAAAATAAATAAGGTACCAATATTCCACAGATAGAAAAACACCACCAAGGAACATCCATTATACAACAGTTTTCCGCTATTATGCTAAGATCTTCTTTTGAAAGCAACAAATATATGATTGAAACTACTAGAAACACCAAATTATGCAAACAAAACACCCCCATTGTTCGCCCCCCCCAGAATTTGCAACTTCTTTTGAATCCATTTTGGCAAAGAAGCATAAGGGAATGAAGATAATGCATAAAAAGCAAATATGGTCAAAAGTAATTGATATAAAGCAATAAACTGAATTGATTCTTGAAAGGATGTTGAAATGAAACTACCCGAAACAACCCATAAACCTACAAATAGTACAAATGGCAGTATTGTTTTCTTCAAACTAGATACAGGATAATTGATTTTTAATAATTCCCCAATGTTATAATAAGCCATAGCTTTAATCGGCCAAAATAGATTCATCATATACAAATGAAGAAAATTATCCAAAGGAAGAACAAAAACCAAAATATATAGAATTGATAATATATAATATTTAGAACAGCCTATTTGATGAGTTAGAAAAACGATTGCTGCATAGTATATTTCTGTTAGAAACAGAACTTTCAAAAACCACAACTGACCTAAAAGAGGTTCATTAGTACCTAATGACATCAATAAGGTACGACATATTTGAAAAATAAACTCATTTGCAGTAAAATGCGTCTCATACACTCCTAATTTATAAAACACATTATGGAGTAAGACAATTGGTAGAGCATATTTTAAAAATGGCACATAAAGAGACTTTATTCTTCTAACAAAAAAATGTTTAAGAGAAGATTTCGAACAAAAGTGCTCATCGTTTTTACAAGTATAACCAGACACCATAAAGAAAAGAGGCACATGTATTAAATAAAACATATGACCAACAAGAGGAGGACAAGATGTATGAGCTATGACTACCATCATAATAGCCAAAGCTTTTATAAAATCTAATTCAACTATTCTTTTCATAAACTTTTAAAAAGTAGAAAAATAATGATTCACATAAGGTACAACATCCTCATAATGATCATTTATTAATCTATTATTAAACATAACAATTGTGAATATTATGATCAAACACCTATATAAATATCGTTCGTATTTATTGGGAATTTTATACCACATATATGCATAAGTAAAAATTCTAAAATACATAAATGTAAAAGCAATTCTCATAAATATCCAAGAAATCGGTGTTAGTAAATTTAAAAGAATTATACCAATCACATAAATAACCAAAAAAACTGTTCGTTCAAACCTGTGTGTAATTACAATATATATGGCAAACAAAGTATTTAAGATATTTGACAAATTTGAATACTGCCCCATTTGATCACTGTCAGTTAAATAATTTGCAAAATTTGAATTACCTACTTGATAGAATGTGGCCAGGAAACCTAATTTTTGAAAAATAACTGCACTACAAGTAATACCAACTACTGATGAAACCAACAAATAGAGTATCATTTTTTTTGTGCTAAATATATCATCATTATAATATAAAACTACAGGAATGAATATCAACAATACCATTTGACTTTTATGAACAAAGTATGATACTATAATTGTTATTAATGCAAATTTAAAATATTCTTTTTTTTCTATAACTAATGGTAGAAAAGAGGAAACAATTGTAAAACAAAGGTCTTGGCGCATCGTATTGTAAAAAGAAAAATAATAAGCAAAACCAAGCAAGAATAAAAGTGAAAGAGCAGGATCTACCGAATATCTCTTAATAATGCGACAACAAAGAATGAATGTAATTGCAAATATCAAATGAAAGAAATAAATTGGCTCTGAGCATATATATGTTTTAAAAAATGCCATAAAAAAAGCAAAACCCAATTCAAACTGCCCCATGACTTGTCCCCATGTATTGGGATTCATCATTATAAAATAGAATTCAGCAGAATATCCCTTAATATCCGTGCCTACAGAAGCCGCTCTTGTTGCACCCAATAAAAATAAAAGCCAAAAAAGAAAAAGATAAGCTTTCTGTTTATTCTTTCTGGGAACAAAAATTGCACAATAAGCAACAATTATGAATATTATCCAATAAAATAGCATAATTTAAAAATGATTTTTCCAAAAGCTCTTGGTATAAAACAATTTATTCATTACATCCAAGCATGGCACATGAAGCTTGTAACACAACTTATGCTCCAACAACACATACCATGGAAGCCAACTGGCATCATAATGATGAATAGAAACAGAATTATTAGTAACATCCAAACGACCTGTAGCATAGTCCTTTGGGCAGAAATACTCCTTCGGATAGATCCACACACCATCTACTTGTTGCACTTCACTTGTATTCTTCAATCCCTTTTGGCACAACAACTTGGTCGTAATCGTTACCACAGTTTCTGCACTATAACTTCCATCTGGCAATATATAATGCTTGCCATCATATTGCGCCAGAATTTCCCCATACAGCCCTAGGCCTGGGTTTACCCCAAGCCCTAGGCCTGGAGCAACGCCTAGCTGCGCAGGCGTTGCTCCAGCTTGCGCCTCACATTCGCATCCCATAAAAGGACCTTTTGAGATAATATCATCCATATTCTTGATTACCTCTACATCGGTATCAAAATAAAGACCACCATATTTATAGAGAATCCAGAAACGAGCATAATCACTCACAAAGGCATACTTCTTCGCCTTATATGCCTCAGCTGTATATGGAATGATATTCACATCAAAGTTACTCTCATTCCACTCCTTTACTTCATAATCAGGGAGATACTTTCTCCATGACGCTATACACTTCTGCGCACTCTTTGGCAGAGGATTACCCCCAAACCAACAATAATGAATTACTTTTGGTATCATAATTTATTTTAAATCAAATTTTCAAATTATATTATTATCTAAACGAGCATATCTTATCTAAGCCCAAGCCCTGCTGCACGCTAGGGATATGATGGTAACCATCTCGCTGCAAATTATCTTTCAAACCCTTAACAAGGGTGATAAAACTTTCTTTGTCATCTACTCCAAACAAGATTTTTGCCTTTTCAAAATACCGGCTTGAAGCAAGCTTAGGAAGAATCGTAAAGCTTGAATTATAAATGCTTAATTCTGGATACCACATATCATAAACTTCTTCAGTTTTTACATAAACCAATGAAAGATAGTACAACAGGATATCTGCTTCTACCATTTCCTCAAACAACTTACCATCCATCTTACTCTTCAACAAAGTGGCTGCCTCGCTGATGAGATTAGAATTCGTCAGATTCTTTTTAAATCTATCTAATGTATAGTTGTACTTCTGAAACTCTGCATAGCTCAACGGCATCACTTCCCTTCCGATACGATTAGAGAGAATACAGAAATCAGCTGAAACGACATCACGGATAATATCAAAACGTTGATGCTTTAACATGATGGCAGCGAAAGATAGAAATAATTCGTAGTTAAAAAAACGATAATTATCATTTACTAAATACGAAAGCGAGTTTGAAGTGGCAAGATTGATGTTATTATCTTCGTAATACTGTAATAGGTTCTCGAAGAAATCAACAAATTGCTCACTTTTACATTCTTCATTAGCAGATATCGTCTCAAGAAAATTAATAAAGTCATTGTTTACCATTTGCATAGAATCTATGCTCTGTTCTATCAAATCTACTAAATCTTTTGTATTTCCTCCTCTAAAAGAAATTCTAAACTGGTCCAAGGAAGCTATCAACTTCTCAAAATATCGTTCAATCCCATCTTTAAAAGAGAAACTCGCTTCGTTTTTTACTTTCAAAAATCTTTGTTCAACAGCTGTACTCAGAAATACAGGCTCATCAGTTTCTAAATATGATGGCATACATCCCAAAGCAGGCTTCTTTATCAGCGGTTTATCAAAGATATCACGCAAGAGTTGGTCATAGCCCATCTCATAGCAATCATCCGAACTCATATCTATGTGAATTCGGGATTTCAGGAAATGAGGCTTATAAATCATTCCATCATTATCCTTTTCAAAAACAACAGGAAGAAACTTAGTCTGATCAGCCTTAGAATAGATTTCGTCAGACATAATTGTACTTTCTGTTCCAACTCCACCTTTTCGGCTGTCAGCTTTCTCAGCATAGTCTTTATTGCAGATAATCAGTACTTTATTAATATCAGAATCTGTAACCATCTTCTCCATAAAGACATACTTATCCTGTCCATCCTTCAGACTCCATACATCTAAGGTCACATCTACGCCATCACTCATTAAGCGCCTAGCCAGTTGTTCCACCCTGATCTTATTCTCTTCAGGATGCCAACTATACGAGATAAATACTCTGGGATTTTTCATAACTTATTTATTTATCACCGAATCTATTATATACTGAGCTACCTTATCAGGTGCCCAATACTTTTCGTATTGTTCAATAACGTACTCCTTGCTAATTGGTCTTAAATGTTTCAGTTTATCAGTGACTTCCGAATAATCAACCTCATCATCAGGCAGATAACCCATTTCTCCGATTTCCGTCACTTCATCTCCAAACGGATGATACCATTTCACATGGAGATTATCTGTAGCTATGGCTGTACCGCATACGAAGCTATCAATGAATCGAGCAGGAATACTCATTCGATAACCAGAAACATTGACATTGTACTGGAACTTAGCCACATGCTTAGAGAAATCTTTCAGCGGTATAACTAACTCTTCATTAGTATTCACACCCGTATCAGAGTTGCCGCTATTAATAACTCTTGCATCATAACCCTTACCAAGACCATCCATAATGTCGGCTAACTTTGCACGTTTCTCATTTGGATGATTCATCTTATTACCAAAGTATCCCAAGATATCAGATTCCCAGTCCCAATCAGGTTCTATTACATGGTCTGTTGGGACAGGACCTGCAGCATTACCAAAATAGCACATTGCCTTTTCAGTTTGCTTTACAGAACGTGCAGAAAGTAAATTTTTATAAGCTGCATCCAATTCTTTGAACGAACAAGTTCGTCCCATAGAACGAGGCCCAATCATTAAAGGTTTAATTTTTTTCTCATAAGTATAAACGTCTGGACATAGTTTACGCTTTGCCTTGATTTTACCTTCATCTGCAGGATTTTCAAATTCGGAATCAAAAAAAGGTATATATTGATTTCCTATTAGGAAACCTTTTTCAGAAATCTCGTTAGGACATTGCAACTTAAAATAAGTATCGACATTTTTAAGCAATTTACCACTAAACATGTTGGGACTATCAGCAGAGTCGATACAAAAAGAATGAGTTTGTGAACCAAACCTTACATAACCTCGAAAATAAGCTTTCGGCTTTTGTTCAGCATGCCCCCCCCATAATCCTCCTAATCTTATTTTGACAACGAACAAGAAAAGCAGAATGATTTAATATCAATAAACGCTGAGAAAGAGGAATAGCAAACCTTAAGGTTATTTTTCCTTCACTTGCTAATAAATACAAGCCATAAACAAACCATTGATAGTAGTGGATTCTATTAGACAAATCCGTTACAACTACCTGAGGTACATTATTTCTTTGTCTCATAAACCTTTTTCAATGAATAGTAATACATACTTTTGTTTCCACAATCTTGATAATTCTCCACCTCAAATGGTCTGAAAGACTTATTGTCAAGCAACATGGCATATACGATATGAGACATATAAAGTTTTTCAAAATGGCACAATCGTTCATAATATGAACAGAACTGGCTGGCATTCTCGAACAGATATCCACCTGCATTGAAGTATCTGCTGATAATCTTTTTCTCAATAATATTGGTAATGTAAAACTGGTCATCCAAATCCACATAACTCTTATTGTGAGGATTTACCATATCCAACTTGTCCAGAGGATAAATGGCAATACCATTGGTTTCGGTAAAGTCACAGGTGAAATAACCATCTGCATCCTTTACGAAGATACCACCCTCTATCTGTTCTTGCTTTATACACTCGTAAATGGTTTCTGCTTGCGAATTTGTAGGAACTTTCAAGGATAAGACTTTCGCCTTTTCTGATAGCCCTAAATTCCGCAACTGCATATTTAGCAATTCTGACAGATGATATTTCTGGTCAAGTTTATCTAAAATCACAAAATAGATATGCTCGAACTTTGTTAAATCCAAACCTTGTATAGATTTGATACATAGCAAAACACCATCTTCCGAAAAATTGAAAACATACGGCATCGTATGCTCATACTCAGGTCGGTCTGCCGCTATGGGCACTATTAAACTTAAACTCATAACATTGAATTGATTACATTCTTTAGATAATTGGTTACTTTCTCTTCCTTGGCGTACTGCAAGATACGCAGAAAGTTCATCAGTTGGAAGACATAATAATATTCACGATACCAAACATACTGCGAATAGTAAGAATCTATCTCATGATCTATCTTCTGAGATATGATGCTCAATCTTACCAAGTCTACATCTCCTTCATACATCAAGCGGGACCATTCATACTGAGAATCCTGACGAATTTTTACAAGGTCAAGCAATGGAGACTCGATGAAAGAATCCAAAAAATCGATAAGATAATAATTGTTACCATTGAAGAGGATATTTGAGAAAGTCAAATCACCATGACACTTCCCGATCGGGATTTCAATCTCAATCGGTAGTTGCTCAAACACCTTGCTACATTTCTCCAGCAAAGCCTCTACCTCTTTATCACCTTTCAAGAATTCATTCACATGGCATTTATTACAAACATCCAAGAATTTATCTTTAACAATCTGGGTATTGACCTTTTGAAGAGGAGAATCTTCTATTTCGGCATTCATGAAGATTTTCAAGGCCTTGACAAAATAACTGATATTGTCGAACCCTGCATCCTCAAAATAATCGATATAGTTCTTGCTATACACATACTCCATCTTGATGATGAGATGTTCATCCGTTTTGTCTATCTCAAAGATTTCAGGAATACGTATATGCTGATAAGCTCTTCTACATGCCTCTTGCTGTTTTTTAGCTTGCAAGTAGAGACGATTGATATATTTAGGGTCATGTGTACTCTTATAGATATACAGATTATTGCCGTCATTGACAATATCTATCTGGCATCCACTATGACCTTTTACTTGTATTTCCATAAAAATAGTCTTTTGTTATTTGAACATAAGAAAGATTAGCAGCAACAGCTGCGCCTATGCCTACAGGAGAATCCTCGAAGACCAAAGCTTCGCCAGGCTGGATATTTAACTTCTCTAAAACTTTATTGTATATCTCCGGATTGGGCTTTCCATGCTTAACATCCTCTCCGGCAATAATCAACGTAAAAGCTTCCAAGGCTCCTATATGCTCCAAAGCATTCATTAAATTTTTCTTTCGTGCCGTAGATGCAACAGCAGTCAATCCCCCCGCTTGCTTGAAGGACTTCAACATAGAAAGGAGAGAATGGTTGACTTTCAACTTGTCAAAGAAGAGAGGGTAACAATCACCCTTTGCCTTTCTGATACCTTGCTTGATGATTGTATCAGAGATTCCCATGTGCTCCATAAAGTCATCGAATCGGAAACCGAAACAATCTTTATATTGCTGTTCTGTTAAATTCAAGCCAAACTGGGAGAAAGCCTTTTGGTAAGCTAAGAAATTTGCCTCAAAGGTATCAACCAAAGTTCCATCAAAGTCTGTTACCAGTAGTTTTATCTGTGACATTACATATATCGTTTTAGTTCTTCAGGAGTGCCGTATGAGTAATACTCCTCCATTTTAGCTAACTTTACATGCTCACCATTCTGCAAAAGTGTATTGAAAAGCAAAGATACATAGAACTCAGGCTTTGAGAAATGAGTATCAGCCAACATTGCATCTGCAGCATTCAAGAAACTCTGGGCTTTTGAGAAGAAATAAGCTCCACAAAGAGCATGATGAGAGATCACCTCTTTCTCTGCGGTTCTGATAACATTCATATCAGCATCTACCTCTGCATAGCTATACTTTGGAAGGTCTGAGTCGAAAGATACCAGCATTCCACCATCTACATCTTCTATTGACTTAGACAGAATAGATTCGATATTTTCTACATAATCCTTGCTCTTAAACTCCAAATCACAATCCATAACAACGATGGAATCTTCTGGTGCAATCGCAGAACGAGCCATCAAACAAGTCTCGACAGCACCTCTTGTAGTTTTCTGAACAGAGAAGATATTTGCATCTGGAAGTATCTGCTTAATCTTCTCATCTATTTGATACTTGTCTATATGTTCCTGTCGAACAATAAACGAATACTTCATAGGAGCATCTTCTACTTTAACACTCCCGATAGCACGAAGAAACAATTCTTTGTCGTGCAACTTAATCAATGGCTTAGGCGTAGTCCATCCCTCTTTCAAAAAGCGACTCCCCTCACCTGCCATTGGCATTATAATGTGTAATGGTCTCATATACTACTTAAATATTACTTCTATAAATCGTTTAACTATATTTTCCCAATTATAATCAAGATTGGCAATAAAATTGTAACCAGCATTTGCTTTATCTATTAAGATTTCTTTATTACTTAATGCTTGTATCAGAATATCAGCTAGTTCTTTAGGATCCTCATTTTGACATATATAACCATATTTACCATAACCAGAGAATTCAGGGAAAGCAAATCGATTTAAGCCAACGATAGGAGCCTTATTAGCCAACCCCTCTAAATATGTTTGACCGTTTGGTTCATTTAAAGCAGGCATAACATATAAAGTAGCTTGTTTAAATAACTCTAATGTTACTGAACGAGGTTGGTTATAATAATAGGTTACGCCATCTTGTTTTTCGCCATCGGTACCTACAACAGCTAGTCTGACATCCGGTATTTGCTTTTTAACTACTTGAAATGCCTCTAATAACAAACAAAGACCTTTTAACTTCTCATTACCTTTTCTAAGAACAATCAATAATAAGTTATTATCATGATTCTTTTTTCCTTCAAGAAGCTTTACGTTCAATCCGAAGCCAACCTTTTCTACTTTATCTTCGGGATAACCTAAATCGTCATGTAGGTAATTTTTCACCCAATCAGACTGGGTGAAAATATGCTCCATAGAAAGGAACTGTCTGTCTTCAGAATTAATTAGTAAAAAATTTAAAAGCTTATCTTTCCATTTACTTCTTTTCTTAGCGTAAGGATAATACTTATATCTTTCATGAGATATAGCATCTGCAAAAAGATAAGACTGAATCTTTTTACTCGATATACTAGCGCCATTTGCTGTATAGAATACAATATCAATCCCTTCTTTCTTTAATTTTCTTTTAATTAAGATACTTAAAATCAATTGATCCCAAACTGATAAATCATTGCCCAAAGAAGGCAATATAGTTTTATGCAAAATGCGAACTAATATATTAACTAGTCTATTTTGCTTCCATTTATAAGGATTATATGTAACGACTTCAACTCCTTGTCTAATAAACTCTGTATATATAGCATAAGGAGTACCAGACCAAGAATTAGGATCTGTTACATCATACCCAACGAACAACAACCTTTTTTTTAATGTTTTACCTTGCATAGAACTGATGATAATTTATTATTAACAAACATTCTTTCTCTTTTTTCCAAGCCACAAAGATAAGTAGTTAGCAATACAACTAGAATACATAATCCCATTCCAAAGAATAATGATACTATATGGGTATCCTTCATGAAAACGGAAATAAAATATGCTATAGGCGTACTTATAAAAGCTACGGGAAATATACTAGAAAATAATTCCTTATAATATTGACTTATATTAAGATTTATCAATGGTTTAATTAAGTAGAGACGAACAACAAAAATGCTAGAGCAAATTACCAGATGAACAACATATACCATATAAGGTTTAGCACCTAGCTTTAAAACTACATATGAAACAGGTGCTATCATTAATGCAATTACAGCAATAACGGTTAAGAACTTTCTTATTTTACCCGTTGCTTGAGCACCTGTCATTAAAGGATAGGCAACACCATCAACAATAGATACCAACAAAGACAGCTGAAGAAATATAGCAGTATACTGAGGTACTATTTTTAACCACAATTTCAAAATGCCTTCTGCATAGAAAAACAGAGGTAATGTAAACATGAAGAGCAAGAAGAATGTAATACGTGATGTGCGTATTATCAACTTATGCATACTTTCCAAGTCACCCTGTGCATAGGTTTTCGTTATCTGAGGATTAGCTGCCATCTGAAAATTTGCAGCAAACTGTTCGATTGCAGTTTGAACCTGGACAGCCAGACCACGAGCAGCATTTATGGCAGGACCAAAAAATACATTCAATATCAAATTGACTCCCTGTGCAGACAACATACCAGCCATATTACCAAATATATTCCAACCTGCGAATCCTAACATCTCCTTAAATAAGCTTTTATTCCACACTCTACAATATATGGTTTCTTTAAAATGACGTTGGCAATAGGTACTATAACAAATACGAATACCTAACTGAACTAGCATGAAGAGAATGGCATAAAATATCAACTTATCAAAAGGTGAAATTAACAGCAAAAAAACAATTGCCAATTTTAATATAACCTCCAGCACGGAAATATAAGCAAAAGCCGACATTCTTTCATGTGCAATTATGGTGGCATTATAAGGCACACTCAATATCATGATAACACTTGTTCCTATCGAGCACTGTAAAACCCAGAAAGCAGCCGATATTCTATCAACAGGTATTTGCATCTTATTATAAAGGAACCATAATCCTATGGTTTCAGTTAATAGCACTACAGCCACAGATAACATGAGATGTATCTGTAAAGATGTCGAAAAGACTGTTTTTAACCAGTTTTCATCTTGCTTTCCAAGGGCAAAGGTTATATACCTTTGTGTAGCTGTAGCCATAGCTCCATTTACAAACGAGAATACCACAACTATACCACCGACAACATTATATACACCATAATCTACTACTCCTAATGTATTTAATACAGCTCTACTTGTATAAAGAGAAACTGCCATTGTAAAAAACATTCGAAGATATAGAAGTAGTGTATTCTTCGCTATTCGTTTATTATTATCTGATGTTTGATTTGACATATATTACTTTCTAAATTCTTTAATCCTCTGTTCCTCTTTCAAAGAACAAACAAGCAGTTGTCCATTCTTCTCGGCTACGATATAGCCATCCAAGCCTTGAACAACCACCTTGCTTTCGTCGGCTGCATGAACTACGCAGTTCTTGCATTCATACAATTGGATATCCTTGCCTACGCTGCGGCGATATAGCAATACTTTTCGATGTAATCGTCCTGGATTGGAGAAATCTTATTGTTAAGTTTCTCCACCTTCTCAGGGATAACATCTACTGCTGTTACATGATAGTGCTGATTTTTCTACCTCTCCGTCTCTCCTGCAAGGAGAGCTCCACCTCTAACCAAGCCTTCCTCCTCAGAAGGAAGGATGTAAACCGCCCTACTCGGTGCTCGGAACCGCTACGCTCTAAGG
>ULRN01030262.1_pt1 | contig 23763 bp, 17 predicted proteins | sample 1955461 | NCBI WGS metagenome assembly ULRN01 (sample SAMEA4835683, study PRJEB28245) | human gut metagenome | biome: gut microbiome; material: fecal sample | place: Denmark | collected 2008 | reverse complement strand
TTGAGTGATGACCTAAATAATTATCCGGGGCAACAATATACGCAACCGGGTAAAGATATATTCGGATGTTTCTCGGATGCTTTGCCTGACCGATGGGGGCGTACTTTGTTATTGCGTCGTGAACAGATTGAAGCTGCTGAGGAAAAAAGACTGATTCGTAGATTGTCTTCTTTTGATTTCCTGACTGGTATTGATGACTTTTCCCGAATGGGGGGCTTCCGTTTCAAGGAAAACCTTAATGGAGATTTTATCAATGTGAGTGAGTCATTGCGGATACCTCCATTGACAGATATTAGAGAATTAATAGCAGCCAGTACAGAGATAGAAAAGAGTGAAGAAAACAATATTCTTCCTGATAGGAAATGGGTTGCTCAACTTGTTCAGCCTGGTTCGTCATTGGGTGGAGCACGACCTAAGGCCAGTGTGATAGACACGGATAAAACTCTATATGTTGCAAAGTTTCCATCACGCAAAGACGATTACGATGCCGGACTTTGGGAACATTTCAGTCATTTGCTTGCTATAAAGGCAGGTATAAATGCGGCACAGACCAAAGTGCTGGCTACAGGAGAGAAATATCATACATTGCTCTCGAAGCGTTTTGACAGAACACAAGGAGGCAAACGGATTCATTTTGCATCAGCAATGACCTTGCTGGGATTGGAAGATGGAGATAATGCGGCAAATGGACATGGTTATCTGGATATCGTTGATTTTATCCTCCAGAACTGTACAGATGTTGAGCGCAATTTACAGGAACTCTACCGCCGTGTAGCGTTCAATATCTGCATAGGCAATAGCGATGACCATTTCCGCAATCACGGTTTTCTTTTGACCGCAAAAGGATGGACATTGTCACCGGCATACGATATGAATCCCACTCTGAACGATTATCAAAGTCTGCTCATCTCCGCTGATTCCAACAATGCGGATTTGGGCATTTTGCTCAATGCCTGCGAGGATTATATGCTCAACCGGAAAACAGCTGAAAAGATTATTTCAGAGGCAATTGAAGCAGTAAAAGACTGGCGAGAACTTGCAATTCGATTGGGGCTATCCAAAAGAGAAAAGGAAATGTTTGCTGGAGTGTTGGATAAACGCATTATAACGGAGATAGTCAGTTGAGAATGATATACGTGATTTGATTAAAATGCAACTAAATAATATTAACAATAATTGAAATAACTATAGCAAAAACAATGGAAATACCATTCAAAAGAGTCGTTTGGAATGAGCATGAGGCTGCGCTTCTCGTAGATACCTTCGAGAAGGTAAGGGATGGTGTTGTCTCTCGTGACAAGGCCATTGTCAATCTATCTAAGAGATTACGTAATAGAATGGTATTAGATGGTATTGTTATAAATGAGAAATATCGCAATGTTGCAGGAATGGACTTGCAACTATTGTCATTAGAAAGAAGCGTTGACAGCTATGGGTGCTTAGTAGAGAACAACCACTTATCTCATACTTTTTGCAAAATATATTTGCTTAGTAGGAATGATAGAGAAGCTTATAATGCAATGTTATCAGATGCAAATATGTTGTATCCAGAAATCTCAAATGAGGTGATGTTTTCAAATGGAAGCTTAAATACCATGCATTCTTATGAGGCTTATGAGATTGAACAAACTAATTCTTTTGTAAATGAAGAAAAAGATGTAGAGTATAAAGCAAGCGGATCATTTATGGTAGAATCGCCAATAGATAATTCATTACCAAAGTCCAATTTAGCTCCTATTTCACATGCTTTTAAAACCATCAATATAAATGTAGAAGAGAACGTGTTGGCTATACTCGCTAAAAATTTTTCTAACGGATATAGACTTAATTCTTTGATTGCATGCAAGCGCTTTGCTATGTACTATACAAAAGAGTATGGTAAAAACATGGATATATACGATGATCAGATGGATGCGATAATATCCAAAGTTGGTATTGTATATAATGGTATGGTGTATGCGCCTAGTAAAATGATAGATGAAACCACCAAACAATCTCTGTTTGATTATATTGAAAATCAGTTTGCTAATGGTATTGTCTGTATATATTATAATGTGCTTTTCGAGCATTTCAGTCAGCAATTTTTAGGGCAGATTATGGTTGATGGTGAGATGTTACGCTACTATCTTGAATTCTATAATATAGAGAATAAGTATCACTTTGATGAAGAATATTTTTCACAGGAAATGTCTGCAAATATTGACATTAATCAAGTGGTTATTGATTATGTGAAGGCTCAGGGTGGTTGTGTGACTGAAGACGAGGTTTCTTCTGCATTTGAATATTTACCAAGAGAAAAGGTAATTGAGGCATTCTCTAGTAATCGTCAGAAACTTGTACTATCAAGTATGAAGACACGATTTCATATTGATAACTTTCAACTTGAAGAGATTGACAAAATAGTAATTGTTGATTTTCTCTCAAAAGAGATTGCTTCTATGCAATATGTTACATTTTCTGAACTATTTGGCAAAATAGCCGAAATTGCCCCACGCGTAATAGAAAACAATATACAATTCACGCAAACTGGTATTCGTACTGCACTCTCTTGTCTGTTATCGGATAAATTTCACATCATTGGAGGTTTTATCAGTGATTATGATAACTCTGTTAGTGCTTATGATGCTTTTATCAACTTAGGTAGAGGTCGAGAGTCGTTCAATATTAGTGAAGTGGAAGTTATGGCAAACGATTTCAATGTGCCTATTAATTTCGAAGCTTTGGCTGTAAATAATGTTCGTGTATCAGAGGACATCTTTGTTAGTAAAGACCATATTACCTTCGATACAGAATTAGTTGACAAAGCTATATCTCGATTTTGCCAAAATGAATTTATTAGTATTTTGGATGTGAATACTTTTACGGCCTTTCCAGAATGTGACTATCGTTGGACACCATATTTGTTGGAAAGTTATTTGTATTCTTACAGTAAAATGTTTATACTGAAGCACAAGGCATTCAATAAGACCTCCGTTGCTGGAGCTATTGTTCGCAAAAATTCATGTTTTACAGACTATTTGGATATAATGGCATTAGCACTGGCTAATGTTGATATCCCACTTGATGAAAAATCGTCATTAGACTTCCTTGCTCAAAATGGATATATTGAGAGGAGAAGACTAAATACGATTAATGAAGTGATTAGAAAAGCAGAAAAAATGAAACTTAGTTAATATGTACTCATATACTTACGATAAGGAAACTGGTGGTATCTTGCTGAATAGCTCTCCACAAGCATTCAGCAAAGAACCCGTCCCGTCTACTCAAAAGAGCTAGATATATACGGTTTTGGTGCTTATTGGAATTACGATGAGAATGATGATGCCCCATATATGTGGGCAGAAGCAAACAATTACTACTATAGAGGTAAACTTGTAGCACAGATAAAGGGTGGCTCATTTTTTACTAAGCCAGAAATTATCATCATCAACGAACCAGAGCCAAATAACAAACCATTAAAGCCAGTTGACGTGAATATGATGGTTCTCAAAAACAAGGTTATAATGGAGAATTTAACGGCTACAACGATTAAGGATGTATTTAATACCTACTCTAAATTTGAGGATAAAGTTGATGTCTTTCATGTGTCTTTTAGCGGTGGCAAGGATAGTGTTGTAACTCTAGATATAGTTCAGCGAGCCTTGCCTCATAATAAATTCGTCGTAATTTTTGGCGATACGGGTATGGAATTACCTGAGACGCACCGTATTGTCGACGAGACAATGGCTAATTGTAAAAAAGATGGTATAGAGTTTTATATTGCAAAATCTCACTTTTCGCCATCGGAATCATGGCAAAAATTCGGTCCACCGACGTCAACTATCCGGTGGTGTTGTAGTGTACATAAAACGACACCACAGCTTCTTTTATTGAAAAATATTCTCGGTAAAGATAACTTTACAGAGATGGCCTTTGTAGGAGTTAGGGCTGATGAAAGCGTAAGAAGAAGCGGATACAGCTATATTTCCTATGGTACCAAACATCGTGGTCAATATAGTTGTAATCCTATATTATATTGGAATTCGGCAGAAGTATATCTTTATATATATTCAAACAGAGACAGACTACAATTAAATGAGGTTTATAAAAGAGGAAATACTAGAGCTGGATGTTTGGTTTGTCCTATGTCTACTAATAGGAATGATTATCTGAATTTTAGATGTAATCCAGATCAAACTAAGGCATTGACTGATATGATATTTGACTTAAACTGTAGTGAAAAAGACGGCACTCCAGAGAAAATCAGCTATGTAGAAAACAACGGTTGGAAGGCAAGGAAAAATGGACGTGACCTTAAAATTGCTTTAAAGGATTATGACGAAGTCGTTATAGACAGAAATCTGTCGATAACATTTAAAAATCACGAAAACTCGTGGAAGCAATGGTTAAAAACACTTGGTCAGATATTGCCAACTGACAACACTAACGAGATTCGAATCATCAACAAGGGAGAGGTTAAAATCATAAGAGTAATTGAACTTGAAAATAATTATATAACAATATTAGTCTCAAACGAAGCTACTACAGGAAATGTGCTTTTTTTAAAGAATCTCCGCAAGATTTTTAGAAAAAGCCATTATTGTGTGGCATGCAAAATATGTCAAGCGAACTGCAAGTTCGGCAATTTGTCTTTTGATGAAAATGGTAAAGTTTCAGTTTCCGACAATTGTACAAGATGTGGCCAATGTTTAGACATTGACACTGGTTGTTTGGTATACAAATCATTGTGGCTATCAAAAGGATTAGGTAACATGGATAAAAAAAGGACATTGGACTGCTATGCAGCGCATGGTCCAAAAATGGAGTGGTTCCGGGAATTTGTCAAACTTGGAGACGACTTTAACAAAAACAATAGTCTGGGTAGTGCCCAAAAACCGATGTTCAATCGCTTTCTGAAAGATGCAGGCATTATTGATGATAAATGCAACAGAACCATTTTGGGGGAGAAACTAGTTAATTCTGAGCTGCAAGACCTTTCTATATGGGGCTTAATGCTCATTAATTTGAGTTATACACCACAGGTAGGGTGGTTCGTAAAAACATTTGAGTTTGACTCCGTAATTTCGAGGACTCAAATTGTTTCCCTTTTGTCGGGCATGGAGGATATCAAAGAAAGTGCGCTCAAGGCAATACCTCCCACTCTTAAGCGAATTTCAGCTTTGCCATTAGGTAAGATTGGTTTCGGAACCAGCGATAAAGCTTCTAAAGACTTAGGCGGTTTGTCCTTCTATCGCAGTGCTTGGCAAGATGCCGATTCAAAAGTTATCTTGTATGCCTTATACAAATTTGCAGAAGCTTGTGGAGACTATCATCAGTTTACCCTGACCCGATTAATGGATACAACAATTGAGAGTGATGGCGTTAGTCCTGTTCAGATATTCGGATTGGACAGAGAAACGATGGTTGGTCTGCTCAAAGGTCTTGCAACCAACTATCCTGAATTCATTTCGGTTACTTTTACTTTAGATCTTGACAACATCAACTTGCGTCAAGATAAGACTGCAGCAGACATACTTGACTTGTTCTAATATATAAGTTCTATGGACAATAAATATAAAGACTACTTTGACATTGACCCTGATTATTTTCCAGCGGTCAATCCTGATGTTATCAAAAGCAACCCTGAACTTTGGAAGAAGTTCTATCCTCACGAAACTTTTATCAAACTGATAAAGGACATCGTGAGTGTGCTTAATCGTCAGCAAAAGCAGAATATATGGGTGGAGGGAGCATATGGCACAGGAAAGTCACATGCTGTCCTCACCTTGAAGCATCTTCTTGACTCTACAGAACAAGAGACAAAAGAATATTTTGAGACATTCAACCTTGATCAGGACTTGCTGAAGAAGTTTCTGTACGTAAAGAGTGAAGGCAAGATTATCACGGTTCATCGCTATGCCTCATCAAGCATTAAAGGTGATAATGACTTGTTCATTGCCATCCAGGAGAGTATTGAACAGGCATTGCGTGATGCGGGCATTGATAATGCCGCACATGGAGCGATGAAAGATGCGGTTGTTAAGTATCTGAGCGATGAGTACAACAAGCAATATTTCAATGGACTAGTAACGGGTCCTTATGCAAGCCTTTTTGGTGGTAGCGACGCAGACAAGATTATAAAAGATCTTCAAGAGTACACAGAGGATGCTCTACGTGAGCTCATGCGCAAGATATTTAAGGTAGCCAATGAACGCCAAATAAGGGCATTTACTTTGGATGATAAGGGACTATGTGAATGGATTCGTGAAACCATTAGACAAAATAAACTCAATGCAATTGTGTTCATTTGGGATGAGTTCACAGAATACTTTCAAAACAACATGACAGCACTCACTGGCTTCCAAACCATGCTGGAACTCAGCGAGACAGAACATTTCTGTTTCATACCCGTAACGCACAAGAGCGAGGCACTCTTCAGTGCACAAGATACGATGAAGAACAAGATTCTTGGTCGTTTCGTGCGCCCCCGTTGTGTTATAGAACTTCCTGAAAACATGGCATTCCAATTGATGGGAGCCGCTATGCAGAAGAACAGCGATCCTGTCATATATCAGGAGTGGACAGAGGAGATTCTTCCCGACCTATGCGACCGTACGGTAAATTCACGTGTGATTGTCGGCAAACAGACCAAACTGAATGATGAGCAGATGAGGGGAATACTACCTATTCATCCTTATGCTGCAAGTTTATTAAAACACATCTCTACGTCATTCGACTCAAACCAGCGTTCAATGTTCGATTTTATCAAGAACGACCGTGGTGATGACACCCATGCTTTTCAATGGTTTATTAAAAATTGTGGTCCACTTGATGACAATCCGTTGTTGACCATTGACATGCTTTGGAACTTCTTCTATGACATGGGTAAAGAGTCTCTTGCACTGAGTATCCGTCAGATACTAGATAACTATCCACGCCTAAGCCGTGCGAATCTGCTTGAGGATGAAAAGAGAGTTCTAAAAGCAGTTCTCTTGTTCCAGGCTATATCGTTTGAGGTTCGAGATAGTGTAGATTTGTTCTTGGCAAACGAGAAAAATCTGAATAGTGCATTTGAAGGTTCAGATCTTGAAGGTAAGGCTTCACACATCGCAGAGAAACTTGTAAGAGATAAGATTCTCTATAAGAAGATTGTTGGCAAGAACGATGTGTATTCTGTGCTGATTGGTGAAATGTCCGAAGATCAGATAGAAAAGCACAAGAAAAAATACCAGACCAAGACCACCTCATCATTGATAACAGATGGTGCTTTGGACGAGGCTATAGAATTGCCAGCAGCATTAAAATTGCGATATAAGTTGGTATATGCCGGTATTACCGATTTTGAACAAACAGCCAAGAAATGCATGAACGAGGCTGAAAGAGATGGAAAACATCTCTATGGTGTCGTTACATTCGCCAAAGATTCGTCTGAGCGATTGGCTCTTAGCCAGAAAATAACCACAAAACTAAACGAAAATCCAGATACGCCTGTTATCTTCATTGACTGTAGTAAGACTCTGCTTGGTGAGGAACAATTCGCAGAATGGATAGAGTTTAAGGCCAAGGCTGATTACCACTCCGGTAAAGACAAAGATCAGTCTACACAGAACTCTAACTATGCCAACGATATTCTGAAGAACTGGCGTAAGAATATTAAAGATGGAGAATTTGTCTATTATTCGAAGGTACGTATCAATGGAGAAACACTGGCAACAGAGGATGCTCTAATGGATGAGCTACGTGCCTATAATAGAAAGATTTTCACCAATGGTCTTGAGTGTTACAACGTCATAGCTAACATGTGGACTCTTGGAGCAGCTCGTCAGGGCGCAGAATGTGGTTTGAAAGAAGAAATTGCAGGAACCTTCCGATCTTCCAATCCTAACACCAAGTTGGAGGTCGCACTTAATGGTGCATGGAAAGTACCGGATTATTGGATATCAAGCCCTTCGCTCAACATCTCTGTCATAAAGGCAAGATTGGAAGAGTTGATGAAAACTAAATTAAGACGGGATGGTAGAATCTCTATCAGAACGATCTTCGAGACTCTGTCAGAAGCTCCCTATGGGTTTATGCCATGCAATCTTTCTGCCTTTATTCTTGGTTTCTTGCTGAAAGAATACTGTGGCGGTAAATACACTTGGAGTGACGATACGACTAGTGATGAACTTACTCTTGAAAAGATGAAGGAGATGATTCATGAGATTCTCCAACAAGAAAAGACACCAAACCCACGTTATCGTGACAAATATATTGTTACGATGCCACAAGAGGTGAAGGCATTCATTGACATTACTTCAAAAGCATTTGGTATATCAAAGTCGCAATGCACCTCCGTAGAAGCTGCAAGGGAAAGAGTGCGTGCCAAAATGCGTGAACTCTCATTCCCTATTTGGACGCTCGACTATATTATCGAGGGGGAATCTATTGATACAGATGTAGAGGTGATCAAACGCCTTGTTATGCTTTATGGTTTTCTTGCAAACAATGTGAAGGAAGAGACTGACATGTCAGAAAATGATATCGCAATTGAGATTGGCAAGATTAGTTTAAAGAATGTTTCTGCTATGTCAGACCTTGAGAAATTGTTCACTGCAGAGAAATGTCAAGCTGGCATCAAGGCTTTCCTCGATGTATACAGGGATGGAGAGTTGATTAAGCTTGCGAATGCGGTTAATGATGGTAACCAATATATTAATGTGCTTCGCAGTAAGTTCTCTGTTGATGCAGCCAATTGGGTATGGCGTAAGGAAACGGCAGAAGCTGTGATTGACTCAGTTATCTTGGAGTACCAAATTATCGAAGAAAGCAACAAATGTGTTGGTACTAGCAAGTCGTATAAAGATGCACTTCGCGCTTGGAGTGGTAAGGTAAACAATATGCGTCTGTCTTTCAGTGCAATCAAGAATGATGTTGATGACTTGGATGTGTTATTGGAATACATCTATGAGATTTGTACAACAGACCAACTCCAAGAACAGCACAAGCAAGCCTTCTTGGATAGCATGAAGATTTTTGGTGCGAAATTCGTAGACTTCTACAACAACCATCAGAACAACGTGTTTAAGAAAGTTTGCGATTTCGAATTGACCGGTCTTAGCGATGCAGACAAAGACAAGGTGTATGGTGCTATGCCTATGGGTTGCTTTACCAAGGATAAAGTCGGTTATAGTAACTTAGTAGCTCAAATGGTAGAAGAGCAGAAGAAAGGATTAAACTCTATGAAGCTCCGAAACATTTGGCGAGAGAAGACAAATACGTCCAGTCCGTACCAATGGTCTGAGCAATTCACGATGCCTATCTTTGCAATGTTGGCTGAACAGGAAGTGACAGCATGTCGTAAGATTTTTGCAACAATTAATTCAAACAAAGCTGAAGCAAAGGATATTTCCGATGCTATCACATATCTTGAGAATGCGAAGTTCTTTGACTCCTTGAATGATGCTTCACAGCGTGATAAGATGTTTGTTAAAAACATTATTCGTGATAATGCGGTCATGCTATCAGACATTGCTGAGGTAAAGGATTATTTGCGAAGTCACGTGACTGATGTGCCATACCATTGGCTTGGCTCACCATCTGTTCAATCAACCTTGAATAAGATGGCCGAGGCTAAGTATAACAAGGATGGATACGAAATCGCCTTCCAAAAGATTGACCAGATGAGTGCCGAGGATGTAAAGAAATACCTCAAAGATCTTATCAAGAACAATAAGAACGTAGGTGTAGAAATAATCAAAAACAATTAAAACCTATGACTCGCGAGGAAGTTTGCACTAAAATAGACAAATATTTAAGTAACGATTGCCATCAACCGATAATGGTTGATGTGGCTGCCACTACTGAATTGTGTCAGTTGGAAAGCCATTACAATGTTGGTCATATATTTCTAAAGGCCAGTAAGTTTGTCAATGATGGCGGTTTCTTGATGATGGATCAACTAAAGAATGAAGTTCAGACCCAACATGGTGTTGTTTTCTTGGCAGAAATATCGACTTATTTGAAACTTCATGGAGAAAACGAACTGAAGTCACAGTTGCGTGCTCTATTGGATATACAGTTAGAGGGGAAATTGATTATTATTACGCATGCATGCCAAAAGTTCATGAAGAAGTTCGACCGTCGATTGTTTGACACGAATAGAATCATGTTTATTGGTGCATCGGATGATGCCAATCTTTCAAAGATATTCTTCATCTCTAAGCGTATTCCACTCAATTATGATTTGATAGAGATGGTTGTCGCTCATTCTTTACGTGAACTTCCTGTTATGTTGGAGAAACACGACATCAAAGACATATTTGTTATAACGGAATTGACAAAGGGTGATATTCCCAATACGTTGTTAGATATTCGTGAGGTGTCTTCATCGCATGAGGCACTTGTTAACTTCTATACGGAGCTGAGGACATTGAGCAGGGCCTTCGGTACAGAAGAGCAATGGACTGAGTTGTTGAGAATTCTGCAGCATGAGGGTTATGAATGGAGTGCTATTGAGAAAAATCCCGACCTCCTAAAAATGGTTTTGCCCAAAGGTGCGGCTTCTATTCAAAACGCTTTCGTGGAGTGGATAAAGTTTATAATCAAAAAACTTCATGGTACAAAAGGCAATGAATACCTTACAGCAGTGATTGCAAAATCCAATACGGTAGAAGAATATAAGACTTGGCTCTATGACTATCTCTTGGAAATAGATGCTAACGATGTAGCATTCCAACAGTACTACAAGGAGCGTAAGGAGTTGTTGTCTAGCTACGAGATGGATTCAAGCTTCATAATATCGTATTGTAAAAAAGTAACTGCAAAGGAATCGCAGACACTCTATTACTTGACAGACAACACAAAAATTGAAAAAGAAACCATCATAAAGAGTATTAGTCGGTTTGTCGTAGGACATAGCCGGGAAGAGTTAGAAGATGTGTTGAAGAAGGTCTATCCAGCCCTTGCCGAATATCTTTCCCCATACAATTATAGTCAATTTAGTGAGTATTTTGACCAATATAAATATTCAAAGGTCATAAATACGATGACTCCACATTTCATTGAGTTGGCAGAACAGGAAGTTTCAGAAAAACGCTTTCTCGACATGCCTCCAAGAGCAAAGGTAATAGACAAGATGGAGAAGAAAAAATCACATCTCTATTTTGTTGATGCTCTAGGTGTTGAATTTCTTGCTTACATACAAGAACAATGTTACAAGCGCGGACTGGACTTCTCTGCAAAAATCGGTTATTGCAATTTACCATCTATCACATCGATGAACAAAGAGTTTGTTGATGAATTTAGTTCATGTACAAGCATTAAAAGCCTTGACGAACTAAAGCATGATGGTCAATTCGACTATAATTACGAAAAGGTAAGGCAACCAATCCATTTGGTAGAAGAACTTGCAATCATTGACGAAGTGATATCTAGAATAGACTGTGACTTACAACAAGGTGGTCTTGAACAGGTTTTCATAATTTCTGACCATGGCTCAAGTCGAATGGCAGTAATTGCAGAATCAGAAAACAAATGGGAAATGTCAGAAAAAGGTCAACATTCAGGACGTTGTTGCCCTAAGTCAGATCTTGATATTAAACCTGATTGTACAATTGAAGAAAACGATTTCTACATTCTATTGAACTATGATAGATTCAAGGGCGGTCGTAAGGCTAACGTGGAAGTTCATGGAGGAGCTTCTTTGGAAGAAGTTCTTGTGCCTATTATAGAAGTAACAAAGCGTGGTCAAGCTATAGAATGCAAATTAGATAATACCTCGAAGGTTGTAACCTCAAGTTTTAAGAAAATTGCGAAGATTAGGATATACTTGAGTAAGACTCTGGATGATGTTTCTATCTTAGTAGATGGCAAATACTATTACAGCGCCCAATTGGTGGATGGTCAACAGTATATCTATGAGATAGCTTTACCTGATATCAAGAAAGCAGGCATGCATACTTTCGATGTCCTTGTCGGCGAGTCATTCATTGCAAAAGGCATATCGTTTGAGATGAAGAAAGAAGGTGCTAACGAACGTAAGTTTTTTTAATGAATTCAAATTATGCAAGATAAATTAAAAGAATATTTTGAAGATATGGTGGTGTATAAGGATTTGAAAGAAAGCAATTTCTTTAAGTCCTTAAGCTTACCTGCATTTCTTCGCGACTGGCTTCTCAAGATGTTTGAGGATGAAGATGGACATTTTGATGTTACAGAAATGACAGACTTCATACATCAATACATTCCTTCAAAAGTTCAGTGGACTGGTATCAAAAATAGAATAGTGAAAGAAGGTGAGACAGTAAAGCTTCTCACTAGAATTTCAATTGATATTGATATCAAAACTCAAGATGTTACATTTTCTCTCCCTGATTTCGGTCTCAACAATAAGGAGACTCTGATAGAGGATAGAGTTTGGGATGAATGCAAGGATGAACTTGTAAAAGCAAAGGAAAATTGGGGAATTATAGAATTAGGTTATCGCTATCCAGAAGGCAAAACACCAGGTAAAATCAAATTGGTCTCTTTTGCCAATTTTTGTCCCTACGAAATAGACCTTGACTTTTACAAGGATGTTCGTCGTAACTTTTCTGTTCAAGAATGGATTGATGTTATCTTGGGTGCTATCGACTACAATGCAGATGGATATGAAACAGAAGCTCAAAAATTAGCCATGCTAACACGTCTTCTTCCATTTGTAGAAAAGAGAGTAAACCTCATAGAGCTTGCACCAAAGGGTACAGGTAAATCCTATGTATTTGGCGGTATAAGTCGCTATGGATATCTTTGTGGTGGCAAGATGACACGTGCCAAGTTGTTTTATGATTTGGCTCGTAGGGAAGAGGGACTTGTGTTCTATCATGACTTTATAGCTTTCGATGAAATCTCCAAAGTAGAGTTCGATAATCCAAATGAGATGGTACAAACACTACTTGGATACATGGAGCAAGGTACAGTTAAGATAGGTGACAAGAATGACGTAGCAGAAGCTGGTGTCGTAATGCTGGGAAATATAGACCAGGAGGACATGGATGAATGGAAGAATATGTTTGCCGGATTGCCATCTTTTTTAAAGAATAATAGTGCCTTAATTGACCGTATTCATGGTTTTGTTAAAGGTTGGGATATTCCTCGTATGAACGAGGGATTGAAAATTTGTGGCTGGGCATTAAACAGTGAGTATTTCACATCTATTATGCACATGTTGCGAGATGATGTTTCATATCGTGCCATTGTAGACCGTCTGGTTGACTATCCAGCCGATTCGGATACACGAAACACTGAAGCTGTAAAACGTATTGCAACCGCATACCTCAAACTGTTATTCCCTCATGTTAGAACTGCTGAAGATGTTAAGCCTCGTGAATTTAACCAGTATTGTTTGCGCCCTGCTTTCAGAATGCGAGAAATTGTTCTAAGACAAATGGGTATGCTTGACGTTGAATACAAGGGAAAAGAAATGCCTAAATTTTCTATAAATCCTGTCGGTGATGAGAGCTAAGGAATGTTTAGCTTGCGGTAAGAGACCGCTAGACAAAGACACCATTGGTATCAATAAAAAGCTACTTGGTGAAGATATTGAGAATTATTATTGTATGGACTGTTTGGCTGATTACTTAGGTTGTACGGTACAAGATATTCTTGATAAAATAGAAGAATTTAAAGAAGAAGGTTGTAAACTATTTAGTTGAACAAATGAAAAGACTCATTTATGCAGATAATGCGGCTACGACCAAGATGAGTCAAGCTGCGTGTGAGGCAATGATACGATTTCAGTTGACTGATTTCGCCAATGTCTCACAGCCTTATTCTTTTGCTCGTAGTGCTAAAAAAGCATTAAAAGAGGCGCGAGAAACCATAGCAAGATGTATTAATGCTTCTCCTAATGAGATTTTTTTTACTTCATGCGGAACGGAAAGTGATAATTGGGTTATTAAGGGATGTAAGTGTAGTAGAATATATACCTCACTAATAGAACATCATGCTATATTGAATGCTTGTATAGATGTTGCTTCAGCTGGGAAAGAAGTTTTTTATATACCTGTTAATAATACAGGTATGATTGATTTTCAAACTCTAAATAATTTACTTTCTGAAAAATCGTTGGTTTCTATAATGATGGCAAACAACGAAATTGGTACAATACAGCCAATAAAGCAACTTGCAAGAATTGTACACGATCATAATTCCTTATTTCACACAGATGCAGTTCAGGCTGTTGGACATATCCCTGTTGATGTACGAGACTTAGATGTTGATTTTTTATCTGCTTCTGCTCATAAATTTAATGGTCCAAAAGGTATTGGCTTTTTGTATATAAAAGAAGGGCTTAAAATTAATCCGTTAATATCAGGTGGCGCACAAGAAAACTCTTTGCGAGCAGGTACAGAAAACGTTGCGTCAATAGTGGCAATGGCAATAGCGTTAGAAGAGAATACATCTCAGTTAGAAGATAATATGACATATATTCAAGGCTTAGAAAATGCCCTTATACAAAAGTTATTATCATTGAATGTTGTATTTCATAAGAATGGTGCTGAAGTAAAAATCCCAGGAAATGTAAGTTTATCCTTTAATGGATTTAGTGGCGAGTCGTTATTGCATCGTCTAGATTTATGTGGAATATGTGTATCAACAGGTTCTGCATGTGATAGTAGGAATACTCAGATTTCTCATGTTTTAAAAGCCATAGATTTGGATGAGTCTTTTGCGAAAGGTACTATACGCATCTCATTAGATAAGAATAATACCTATGAAGATGTAAATAGGATTGCAGAAGTATTAGCTCATATTGTTAAATAAAAAAGTTCTATAATCTGTAATAACAAAAGGAAATGTGGATTATTATAGCGGAGGAGATGTCCTATGCAAAAATAACAAATAAGAGTATAGTAGGCTAAAATGTAAACATAGAAATATGAAAGATAATTCAAATAATATCCCAGAACTGCTATCTCCTTTTGATCAGTTGAGAGAAGTGGATGGCGAGGGTAAAGAGTGGTGGAACTCGCGAAAGCTGGCACGTGTGATGGGGTATGGTAAATATTGGAACTTTGAGCGTGTGCTTGCCAAAGCTCAGGCGTGGGTATCTCAAAAAGGATATTCATTAGGAGAGCATTTTGTCGAAATGGAGGAAATGGCAGAACTAGGAAGTGGTGCGACACGCAAAGTCATCTCCTTGAACCTATCTCGTGTGGCGTGTATGGCTGTTGCCATGAATGCTGACGCAAAAAAGGCGATGGTAAAAGTGGCAAGAGACTACTTTTCGCAAACCATGACACCCGAGGTTATGGAAAAGAGCATGGAGTCAACCATCATTCTTTATCGTGGTGTCAAAGGAAAAGCTCAAGTGCAAGTCATCTTCGATACCGATACATTTTGGCTCTCTCAGCAGAGAATGGCAGAGTTGTTCGGGGTAACAGTTCCTACTATCAATTATCATCTTGACCAAATTGATAAAAGTGGGGAAATCCATTTGTCCGATGCAATTAGAAAAATTCGAATACCTTCGGACAAATGGTCTAGAGAAGTCTTGATGTATAATCTTGATGTAGTGATTGCCGTTGGCTATAGAGTGAACAGTTATGAGGCAACTCAGTTCCGTATCTGGGCTACCGGTGTTTTGAAGGAGTACTTGAAGAAAGGTTTCGTTCTGGATGATGAACGTCTGAAAGGCAAAAACGTTTTTGGAGCGGATTATTTTGATGATTTGCTGGAACGTATTCGTGAGATACGTACCTCTGAGCGCAGGTATTATCAAAAGGTAACTGATATTTACAGTGAGTGTAGTGTTGATTATGACAAAAACTCAGAAGTTACACTTGCTTTTTTCAAGACTGTTCAGAATATCATGCATTATGCTGTTTCTGGTCAGACTGCCGCTGAAATCGTATATCATCGTTCTGATGCAGAGCGTCCACACATGGGATTGACAACTTGGAAAAATGCGCCCAATGGCAGGGGTATCAAGAGTGATGTGACTGTTGCTAAGAATTATCTTTCAGAAAAGGAAGTAGAAGAATTAAATCTGCTTACCACTCAGTATCTGGACTATGCAGAACTTCAAGCCAAAAATCATGTGCTTATGACAATGTCGGATTGGAAGCGAGCTTTAAATCGTTTTCTCGAATTCAATCAACTTGAAGTTTTGATAGATAAGGGAACAATATCTCATCAGCAAGCAGAAGAGAAAGCTGTAGCCGAATATGAAAAATTCCGAATCATTCAAGATCGTGAAATCATGTCCGACTTTGATCAGCAGCTGAAACTATTGTTGAATGGGCAATGAGATATTATGAATGATTAAAGTGAGAGGATGATTTGGTACCATTCTCTCACTTGTTTGATTGTCTACAACTAACTGAGAACTAGTTGATAATTTGCCTGTTTTACATTTTATGCAGTGGACTGCGTATTTTTACGCACCGAATATATCAATGACTATTTCAACACTTTGGGAAGTAAAATCGTTATCGCGATTCCTAAAACAGCCATGGCAGAACACCAAGTCACAGCCTTCCAAATCACTGCCGAGTGTAAAATCTCTGTATTTGCCACAATGATGCAGACGAAAAAAGAAGATAGGGCAACCAGTATTATAATGGTGATGTAAAATGCGGTAGCCGGGATGGGAATGAAGTTGGTGGCTTTCTTAATTCTTCGCTCGGCTTCTTTGCATTTGTTCTCTATCTGGCCGACAAAATTACAGAGAAGGGTAGCTCCGAATTTTAGAGCCAGATTTTGCATTTCGTCTGAAATGTATGGTTCACACTTCTGGATGGATTCGGACAGTTTTTCAACTTTCGTTCGCAACTCATGCACATTGTCATTCAGTTTGGCCAGTTCCTTTACGTTTAAATTAAGCAGGCGGTTTTCTTCCTCTAAAAATTCGTTGTGAGGATTGCTTTTTACCGTCTTAGCTTCATTCATTTCAGCTGTGAAATCAAATTTCTCCCTCATAGCTTATCGTTTTAATCCTGTTTTAGGTTTCTTCCCTAACGAACGGCTGGCGGCACGAGCGCATCTGCGAGCCCATTGCAAATCGTCTTCGTCCTTGTCTCTCCACGGAAGGTCGCTTTGTGAGCCTCCACCACCTCCACCGGTTGTTACGTTGGGGGTATCTATCAGTCCGACAAATATAGCTACTGCCATATCGGTAAGTTCCTGACAGTTGGCAATAAACCTGTAATCAAATTCGTCATTGAAACAGTCAAGTACTTTTTCTGGAATATAGAACTTATGCTCCTTGCCGTTATGGGCAAGAGTATAAGGAATCATATCCGGACGGTCTGCGTAATATTGGGTATAATCGATCGGAGCAGCCTTATGTTCCGCTGCTTGTTGGATGGTTTGGGGAGTTTTGTTTCTATTTGAGGTAATAGGTTGGTGGTGCAGCTTCTTCCATGTCGTAGGAAGTTTCGAGATCGTTAGGTTTCTGCCAACTCCCAATTCGGAAGCTTTGTATTTGGTATTTCCGTTCACGAGTGCATAGCCGTGGAGAACACCTTTTGTGTCCTCTCGTTCATGTACGATATATCCTTTCAGGGCAAGAGCATTCTTATATTCTTCCCATGACCACGATGGCATTGACTTCAATACCTCCATGCAATCTCTATTCACCTGTGGAATGTTGCGATTTCTGATTTGTGCCGCAGTTGTCCATCCACGTTTCTTTGCCACTCGCTCTGCTGCACGTTGCGCCCGAAGATGAATGTTGTGGTCATTGTTGATATTGCCATTTTCATCTAAACGGCAAACCGCAGCATGGAGGTGGGGAACTTCGCCTTTGGATTCCGTATGCAGCCAAACCGTGTATTTGCTGTTAGCTAAATTCGTCTGACAAGAACGGACTTTTCCGTCCTTGCCGGTAATTACTTGTTTGTCGAACTCCTCAGCGAACTCCTGCCAGAGTTTTTGCCAATCTTCAGTGTCATAGAATTGGGTGTGTTCGGGCGAGGGACTCAGTTCGATTCTGATGACCGAGTTCTTTATCGGTCGGTGTTGGGATAGGGTCAACTGCATAGAGTTCCATATTCCCATTGCGTCTGGTTCAGAGGGTAACAGATTGTCCAATACCCGATAGATTTTCTCCGGATGTTTCTTGTGTTGTGATTCGCCGGTAATATAACGGAGATCATTTATTCCGTGCGATATGGCTTTGGCTTTTGCAATCATTCTTCTTTGGATTTAGGGTTAGATGGAATCTTGTTCTTCTCTTTTACAGCATTCAGGAACTGGCAGACACATTCGGCCACATTGCCAAGTTCTTTGAGCCAACCGACCATGAACGGCATCTGATTGAACATTGCCACGCGCTGCTTTGTGGACATTCCGTGCAGTGCTGAGGTGTACTTTACGAGGTCAGACCGACAATCGTCCAGATTCTGTAACAGTGCAGCCTCTTCTTTCGTGAGCCTTGCTTTGGGCTTGAAATTATAGGCACACGACAATAAGTAATCGCTTACGGTCATGCCGCATTTTGTGGCCAATGATTTGATATACTCCTTCTGAGTAGGAGTGACTTTTGCCCCGATGAAGACGTTTCTTATCTCTTTCGAGGAGTTCGATGTATTTTCAATATCTTCTTTCATTTGAATCTTGTTATAAAGGTTGAATAGGTGCGAGCTTGCGAGTACCGCACCGGCGAAGGAACTGAGCAGGCGAGAGCGCCAATGTACAACCGTAACGCAGTGAGGTTATACCTTGGCATATCTCGCAACAGTTACCTGTTGATACTTCCTTGCAAGCCATGTCGGATGTGGATATGGAATCGGCATTCGGATAGTAAGTATATATCTAAAAGAGGGGAGAGTATGACTATCTCACATTATGTTATCTTGCTTACTTTGCTTTATTCCTATATATACGCCCCGACAATAAAGTAAAGTTGAACTCAGTAATGGCATTCAGGATTGATTTTATATTCTTTCCCCTCTTTTATCACCATCCGCTTGTTGCCGAGAAAGGTGGCTACCTTGACTGCCTTGTTATGACCGAGTTTTACACCTTGCAATCCGTACTCCTCTTTCAATCGTTCCAAATAATCACCATAATTACCGATAGTGCCATTCGCAAAAGTGGCATTCAATGCTGTGCGATGTACATTCTCCGGAATTTCTTTGTACGGATCAAACGGTTCTTTGGTCGGGCGTCCTATCTTCTTTTTTCTGGGCAGATAAGGTTCTACCAGTTCAGGTAAACCCTCTTCGTTTATGCGGAAAGCGAACGGCTCAAACTCACGGTCGCGGATATGCATGGCTTCGACTACGCTTATGGTCTTGTCCTCTTTATCCACTTCGACTTGCATGATGGTTTCCGCCTTATTATTGAGTTCCGTGCCGATGTGACCACGAGCATGTTCATCATTCTTGTTCTGATGCAGGACAGTATGGATGTGTATCTGCTTGTCATCCGTCCACTGCATGAATTTAGATATAATGTTAGTGGATTCACTGGGCGAGTTGATGTCATAAAGAAAATCACGGATGCCATCTATAATCACCAATCCTAAATTAGGAATTGTGCCGATAGCCTGTTCAACTATAGCTAATCGCATATCGGGAGAATATTTGCGCAAAGCCAGCATAACCAGATTGTCTGGCTCTTTGTTTTCCGGTAAGTCTGCCAAACGTAAAATGCGTTTTAATACGTTCTGACAATGATACCGTCCTTGTTCCGTGTCAACGTATAACACCTTCCGTTTATCTTTGGGGAATGTAGACCGATAATGAAGAACAGTGTCATTACTCAATGCCGATGCGACAATGGCTGAGACATTGAACGTTTTCTTGCTTTTAGCCTTACCTATGGAAGCACTGAAATTGCCTAATGTGCCTATAACTGCATCGTCCACTATCAGCACCACAGGCGACTGTTCGTATGCACTTGTCACGCTCACTATTGACTCCTCCATGTAAACTGCCAACTCCTCACGTGAAGGAGTCGTATTATCTGCCTTCTCCATCGTTACCGGTTTTTAGGGTTCGGTTTACGGCGATGAGAGGCGAGCATGGATTCGTTCTCTTCCTCGAAACTCTGCGGAGCCGGATTCTTTCGGGAGGATTCCAGCCATTTATCTAATTCGTCTCGATAGATATAGAGATGTTTCCCTTGTTTGATAACCGGAATATCGTCCTTTTTGACCTTGTAATAAAAGGTCGACAACGGCATTTTAAGATAGTTGCAAGCCTCCTGTACGGTCATGGGGGATGTGCGTGTTCTCTTTGACTTCGTGCTGCTTGGAAAGTTTCTCCGTCAGCAGATTTTCTATGCTTGCAATCCGGTTGCACAGTTCGCCTACCACAGTCGGCAGGTCATTGAATGTCAGTTCTTCTTGTTTCATATTAAAAGTGTTTTAATCGTTTAACATGCTGCAAACCAACTCAATGAAACCTTGCAGAACAATACAGACCGGATTAATTATTTCGTCTGCATACGTTTTTTACTTTGAGTTACTATTATCTGTTTCTAAATGGAAGCGATAGTCGCCTTTATCGGGTACGTCAATAGGAATTTGGCTTGAAACATTATCGCGCAAATTAAGTTTTAGATATTCAATGGTTGCATTTGTGAGTTCATGAGGAAATGAAGCTTTTATAAAAGTTGCTCTTTGAAGTAGAGATATACCCAAACGTTCACCGATGTTCCATGCCAAATGGCGTAGTCCCGGAGATTTCAACGGCTTATCTATATTAGAGCGAATCGGTTTGTATAAGTCATATCTACCACAAGCCATATATTCTATATTGGAAATGAGGATTGCAATAGCTTCTTTAGACAGATAGGGTGCGGTTTTAATAGTTACATATTCACGAATAGCATTCATGACTTCTACTTGTCTTTCTGCTTCTTTCTTTTTGATGTTCTCCAACAGTGTATCATAATTATCTATAACAGAATCATTTGTTTGTTCAATGGTTTGAGCTTCATTTGCACAATCGTCTTTTATCTCGAAATCAGAGTCAAGAATAATCGGAGATTGCCAACCAAAAGAAAAATCGATTGGATTCTTCGTCAGCCATCTATGGAAAAATCGTTGCAGCAGACCGCATGTTGGAACTGTTACCCCTATTCCGAGTATTATGGGTATCATTACCTTCATTGTGTTGATCTCGTGATAAGTATAAAGATAAGTACTTATTGTTGCGTAGGTGATTACCGACAGCGCAAGAACAAAACTTATCCTTTGAGTACGAATTTGAGTCCTATTTGTCATATACTGTAAATGTTTGGAATGATTATGCCGCAAAGTTATGTGCCGTATTCCAGATACTTATAATTGGTGATGACAAATCGCTCAATATTGGTAAAAAATAACGGGTATAGTATGATTTCGGGCTAAAAATCATACTATACCCGTACAAATGGAGGCTAAAATGGTAGTCAGCCATTCCTTGTCAGGGTGATTTTCTTGCTGGCTTCCCGTTTGTTGGCATCCACCACCTTGATATATCTTTGCGTGGTCGTAATACTCTTGTGAGCCATAATGCTTTGTATGGTGCGGATGTCCGTTCCTGCCGCAGCTTGCAGCGTGGCGAATGTTCTCCGATACGAGTGGAAAGTTATGTTTTTAGTAATTCCGGCAGAGCGAATCCACTCTTTCATGGGTGCTTGTGTCCAACTGCGCATAAGCCCCTTGAATACCAAACCTTTCTTCTCGGAACTGTAACCTATCAATCCCAATGCTTCTTCACTGATGGGAATAATGTCTTCCGCTTTGTTCTTTTGCGTAATGATGTGTACGCATTTCCCTCCGGCTGAATAGTCTACAATATCTTCCCAACATAAGGCGAGAATATCACTGATACGTAAACTGGTCATACACGAAAACAGCGATGCGATTTTCAGAATGGGCTTCTTGCACGGTGTTTCAGCCAGTTTATACAGTTCTTCTACAGACAGATACTCTTTGACCACATCTTCCGTTTCAATCTTATCCAAGAAATCATTGACATTGGTCTTTATCATTCCATTACGGTAGAGAATTTTCAGGAATCCCCTGAAAGTAGACCAATATCCCGATGCGGAGTTCCGTGTGATGGGTCCATTGCGCCTCAGCTTTTTGGCACTCAGCAAGTATTCCCGAAATTTGTTACATAGGTCGATGTCAATCTCCTCAAAGGTACATTTGCCATGTACGAAGTTTCTGAAATGGAGATAGACGAACTCCCATTTCTGGTCATGCTTACGGAGCTGTTTGCGATAATACTCCAAGAAATCGGCTTTGAGTTTGTACCTGTCGAAGAAATCATACCGTTCATTCACTACAGATTCAAACCTGCGGCAACGGATGACTTCGGCTTTCTCGGTCATTAACTCGTTGAAGTTCTGTTCACGCTTGTTTCTTGGTTTGGCATAGACGTAAATACCAAGCGATTCATGGCGGATAACTTTCATTGTCTCTTTGTCTCGATAACCCGGATAATAATCCAAGTAGAAAGACAGCATCCTGTTCTTTAAAGGACGTGTCCTTAACGTTACTGTTTTACACTCATGCATAATATATATTTTTATGGTTGTTATTACTTGTCGGCAAATCTCTGTAATGTAATCATGCAGAAATCCTTCATCAGGGATTAATTTTGGAATAATTTACGGAAGTCTATAATTGGTTACTTATGGACACCCATCACCTTGTCAAACTCCACTTTCAGAAACCGAACGAACCGTCCGTTCTTCTCACGATTAATCTGATGGAATTGTAGAATACCGTAAACCGAATCACGGGATAGATTGAATTTCTCCATCGCCTCCTTGACGGTGTAGTATTCCGTCTTGCTCTCCTGTTCGGAACTTTTCGAGAGGTCGAAGTGGAGCTTGGAGTAGAATATCTGCCCATGCTCCTTCTTGGATGGAATGTTGTTCCGATACACCTGCGAACGGATGGCGACACGTGTCATGCCGTACTTCTCCTGAATCTCTTCGGGCGTGTACCATTCGGTCAGGTCGGAATCCACCTCGTATTTGGCAAAGGCAGCATCGATATGTTTCTTGCTGTAATAGTTGAACTGGCGGATTCGTACCTTCGGAACTTTGTGCTGCCGAGTATAAGTCCACACCCATTTGGCGTTGACCTTATATTTTTCGGCAATCTCTTCGGCAGTGTAATACTCGGTGATGTCGAAATCGTTTTTTGCAACCAATCGCTCATAAGGCTTGTTTTTGAGCATCAGTTCTATGTCGGTACGTCTTACAAGAGCCATTCTTCCGCTGAGTCGGGATGCCCTCAACTTATCCTCCTTGACCAACTTATAAATGTACTGACGGCTCACGCCCATCAATCGGGCAGCCTGCGAAAAAGTGAAATATTCCTGCTTCTCCAAACTGGAGCGCAGTTCCTGCATTTCCTGAATATGGCGCAATTCCATTTTGCGCTCTTTGATACGATGTTTGTAACCTCGCTTCGAGCATTGAGGGCTACAATAGCAGGTCGTTGTTTTTTGTGCGATGAACGGTTTTCCGCACCATTGACAAATCCTTTTTACTTCCATATTTTCGTTCTAATTTCTGCCATTTTCCATGAATTTTAATTTCCCTTTTTGTCAACACATGTAAACCATTGTCAACACACGTCAACTAATGCGTCATTGTGACATTCGGGCTAACCGTGAATTTCTGTCGCGGTAGAAATATGATAGAAAAATATGGATAAAATCCGTTACCTTCAAATACGGACTGGAAAGTGTTAAAATAGAAAAGTCGCTGAAATACAGCGACTTTATTCTAAATGGTTATGGTTGGTTACGGCTGTTTACAAACCATCATTTGCCGATGCAGAAAATATAAAAACAATTATATTAGCCT
>ULRN01009786.1_pt1 | contig 23763 bp, 28 predicted proteins | sample 1955461 | NCBI WGS metagenome assembly ULRN01 (sample SAMEA4835683, study PRJEB28245) | human gut metagenome | biome: gut microbiome; material: fecal sample | place: Denmark | collected 2008 | reverse complement strand
TAAATAATGTTAAACTATAGTGTTGCGGAATTAAGGATGTACAAATATCTGTGAAACTCGTAGCGTCGATTTCTGTAACCTCTCGCCCTGTTTCCTGCTTAAATCTAAGCATTGCGCCCATTGTCTGACGGCATGGAAAAACCTCATTACCGATTTTAATCTCAACCTTTTTCATATATGAACTTAATTAAATGGGTTATGCTGTATGGTCTTCGGATGCTGCCACGGCACTATCAGTAAACGCCGTTTCGTCGAGTGTGTCCGGCTCACCGTTGTTGTCAAGATTGATAGTATAAGTACTATCGTCCTGCGCCGGGTCGGTGCGCTCCAAAGAAGAAATGATAAAGCTACCTGCCAAATATGGCTTTTTGCTTTCACCTCTCTGCATACACTTAATCTTAACTGGCTGTCCTGACTTCCACGCTGCCAACATCTTTTGGTAACTTGCTTCGGTCTCACCATCATAGATAAGGCCCTCGGCTGAAATAGCAATAGACAAACCAGTTACGCCCTTTTCTTTCCACATTCCGTTAGTCTTCGCCTTGCTTGCCGCTGGCTTAACTGCACGGTCTTTGGTCTCGCTGTTCATTGTTGCCGTGTGGGTGGTACAGTGCCCGAAAGCATCTTCACCCAAATAAAGCAACATATTACTACCAATGCAATAACTCATATCTTACTAAATTTTAATGTTAAAAACTAACTGCTGCGCATAGGCATCACTATCGTAGCCCTCTTCGCTATCAGTCAATACACAACTGCGCATAACTAAACCGTCCTTTTCGCCCTGCTTGCCGTCCAAAGCTGCCCTTACGGCCTCGGCTAACTCCACGCCCTCGCCGTACTTCTCGGTATAACAAATAACCTCGATCGTCACGGTGTCAGCTCCGGGATAACCTGCCTTTGTCGGGTTTTGCTCGATTGAGGCACGGCGATAAAGTATGTACGGCAAAACCGCCATGTCCGTAGCAACTGGGAAAACCTTTTTAGTATGCTTCGCTACCTCGGGGTCTTGCAAAAGCATATCACGGATAATGCTACCTGCGCTTAATGATGTTTTATTTGCAGCCATACTTATTTGCAGTCTTAGTTACACTTTCTACTATCTCGTTACGCAAATCTGCCGTTACCTTATCCCTAACGTCTGTTTGGGTTTTACGCATAAAGCCATATCGTTTCATGCGTCCGGTATTGTGGCCCCGGCGTTCCCTGACAAAAACCCTTGTTTTGGTCTTGGTCTTTCGTTGCTCCGTTCCACCCTCTGCCCATATCAAAACAGGTTTCTTTAGTCCCTGGCGATTGATGTGCATACCTTTTTCACCCTTTCCAGTCTTTCGGTTGGCTTTCTTCGTGCCGATAGTAACACGAAATCCGGCGGCTTTTTTAAATACGATAGCCCTAATACCTTTTTCCAAATCTCGGTTGCTATGTAATGAGCTGCGCAAATTGTTAATAGCTGTTCGCCTTACTTGGTTCGCCTCTCTCCTGAAAGCACCTTTTAAGGCTCGCTTTCGGTGTTTAACGTCCATTTCAGTAAACAACTTCTGCAACTGCGTATCGTCGTATTGATTTGCCATAACTTGATTACTCGTTTACTCGTTCACAAACTAAAGTGTTCATACCCCTATCAATGTTTGGGATGATGGCAACAACCGTATAAAGATAGCCGCCCAACTGCTGCACCCTCCAGTTTTCTTTAACCGGGTGTGCGTCCCTCACATTAAATTCGGCTCGATAGTCGGGGAAATGTTCGCCCACTTCCTCGCTACGGTTTCCGCTCTGCTTCTTCCTTTCTGCCCATACGGTACGTATAGGCTCGTAGGTTGTCGCTTCCTCGCCGTAGTCGTTTGTTGTCGCCGTTGGCTTCAACAACTGCAAACGATATTTCATTTCTCCTGCTCTCATTCCGCTAATTTCCGATAGGGTTTAATTAAGGCTTGTAGCGAATCAGGCACGGCGTGCATCTGCACGTTACTCACACTTTCACGCTGATTGTACCAATGTGCGCCCAACATCATTATAGCGTGTTTTATGGGGGTAGGTACATCATGTCCATTACCCATCTGCGCCAATTCCTCTTGGGTTCTATTGGTCGCCGTGATAACTGCGCTTTCTGCGGTATCTAATAGATGCTGCAAATACTCGTCATCATCGGCGAAATCATCAGCCCTTACGTGCTTTTTGAAAAGTGCCAAACTCACTACTGCCATAACGTTATAACTTTAAATTGTGATTACTTCTTACCGCCGACTTTACCCAACTTAAAGGCCTCTGGGCGGATTGTCTTAGTAGCATAGTCCGTGTTGAGCACGAAATCTACGCTATCTTTGCGTGCCTTGCTGTATGGATCGACGATAAAGCGCAAAGTACCAAACATACCCATAGGCTGATAACGCCAATCACCCAAACCGATAAACTCCGTACCTGCGATAATCTTAACATAGTCGCCTGACTTCATGCCCGAAATGTTCTTAACATCGTCGGCACTTGTCACGGTGTATTTAGCGGTGGCCTTCTGTGGGTTAAAGTCTTCTGCTGCCGCCCACGCTGTGCCGCTATACTTCTGGTACGATACCTTAGTATCACGGATAACATTTGAGGTGTACACTGGCAAACCACAAAGTTTTCCGTTTTGGATCATCGGCAAAAAGATACCCTTTTCGTTGATAGGTGTACCCTCCAAAATCGCCTCCATGCTCTTTGTCATTACCCAACAAAGGTTGCTGCCGTCGATACCTGTTTCAAGTACTGCGGCTTTCATCTGGGCGTTTAGTTCGTTAAAGGTTGGCACGGCTGAAAGCAATACCGGGTTGTCTTTGAGTGCCACAAATGGGCCTACCAAATTAGTAGCACCATTAACCTTATTTACGCCGCAAACGATTTTGTTCAAAAGAAGACGGATTGCAAGCGGCATAACTTCACGCACGATCATTTCCAAAAGTCCCTGCGACTGGTTGAGCGACTGATTAGTTACCGGGATGGCAATACCCATACGCTCCGGTGCGGCGGTCATTTTGCTGAAAGGTATTTTGGTGTCACTAAGTTCTGCGCCCTCACCTGCTAACTCTGCCTCAACCATTTCGTACATAGGCCAAACAAAGTCACCTGCCAAACCTGTTGGCATTGGCAAACCTACCTTATCCAAAATAAAGCCCTCCTGCAAAGGTTTCAAAATGTCCTGAACGTTAAGCGGCACGATTGCGCCCTTTGCCACGTCCTGCACCATCATCATGTCACGCAAAAGCATGATTTCGGTACGCTGACCTGCTGCGGCGTTCTCACGGATAATCTTAATTGCGTCCTCCTGGGCGTTTGGATTTTCACGCAAATGCTCGGCGGTTGCCGCCTGCATCTTCATTTGCAACAACTGATTTTCACGCATGAGGGTTTCAAACTCGGTGTTCTCTGCCTCGTTGCGCTCACGCTGCTCTTTCTCGCATACGTCCGCAATCTCTGTGATGCGGTCGCAATTCTGCTGATACTGGTTAATCAGCTCACGAACGTTAATTGTTTTCTTTGTCTTTTTGTCCATGTCTGAAAATTAAAAATTAAATGTTATACTAAACTGCGTTTTGCAGCGTGGCGCATTTCACGCAACTGCTTTAACGCTTTTTCTTTCTGCTCGCTTGTCTGTGGTTGAGGCTCCGGGGTCTTCTGCTCTCGCTTCAACTCATCGGTAAACTCCCTTGCCTCCACGCTCGTATCTGGGTAATACGGATCAGCCGCCAACGTAAAGTCAAAGATACCTGTAATCGCTTTGACACGATAGGTAATATTGTTAATGCCGTTAGCCGCCACTTTGCTTTGACGCTCTACAAAATCGCTATCATAGTAGCGTGTTGAAAACGCAAAGCTGCAACCGCTTATGTCGCCACGGCGTACCAATTCCAAAGCCTTGTCGCCGTCCACGGTATTAGGTGCGTCAAACTCAAAAGCTACGCCCTTTTCATCTACTGTGTACGAAAGTGTACCGCCGCCCTTATTGCTTCTTGCCAAAATCAACTGTCGATCGTGAAACATCGTCATTTTGATGTCTTGGCCGTCTAAGAGTTCCTTTGTAACGGCTTCCGGGGCTATCACTTCCCGGGCCTCGCTATCTTCGTCGCTCCACAATAGGGCAGACGGTACGTTAAACAATATGGCATATCCAGTTATTGTGCGGCTCGGTGCTTCGCCCTCTGCTGCCTCTCTGACGTGTAACTCGGTAGGAGTACACAAACACCGTCTTATGATTGTATCTTTATTCATCGTCTTGGTCTCCATCTTTATTTTTATCATCCTTTTTAGTTTTCTTTGGCTCTGGCTCCGGTGCGTTATTAACGGCGGTCTCGTTGGCAATATCTCTAAGATTTGCCGATACTAAAACCTTGTCGCCGCCCTCGATAGGTGGGCGGTTCTCCATCTTGCGCCAATCGTTCACCGTATAGATACCTGCGGCAATCGTTGCCGCCTGATACTTAACCTTACTATCCAAATCGCTTGCATAAAGTCCCCGGCGGTCAAACTCAAATTTTCGTTTGCAACATAGGGTGGGGGCGATTAACTTACGCAACATTTCATTTTCAATATTGCGCAAAAGTGGGTTTAACGTGTTACTCAAAAACGCCACATTCGCCATTTCAGCCGACTTGTAATTATTGCTTGTGTCGTCAAAAACGAAAGATGGATGCACGCCAAAGAAACAGCAAATATCTCGTACCGTAAACTTTCGGCTCTCCAAAAACTGCATATCAGTAGAAGAAAGCGAAATTTGCTTAAAGTCCACCTGTCCCGGCAAACTAACTATGCGCTCGCCATTCTGAAAACGGCTATCTATGTTTTCGGCTGTCTTCTCCAATTCCTTGTCCTGATACTCACCAAACCCGGTAGTGGTCTTATCGTTGCTTACGATACCCCTAACATTGCCGCCATTGGCAAATCGTTTAAGCGTCTCCCTATCTCCGGTTAATGCTATGTCTAACGTCTGCCTTGCATACTCCAGTACGCTAACGCCGTGTTTGCCGTTACTTGTATGCCCCTTAATGTGGATAATCTCGCTTTCATCGTAAACCCCACATATACCGTTGATGGTATCGGTAATCATGTAGGTATCGTTATACACATCGTGGTTTACAGTATTGCGCCCACACAAAACCAATCGGTCTATTTCTAAAGTAGCCCTGTTGTACACTGGTACGATGTAAGCATTACCCTCTAACAACACATTTTCTACGGCTTCTTTCCAGAAGTCAAACGCCGATTTTGTAAAGTCCGGCTGTACTGTTAGAAGATAATGCAAACGGCTATTCGTGTCCTCCACAAAAATGCCGTCTTTCAGTCTCATATACAAAAATGGCAAATTAGCTACACTTTCGCTAAGTAACTGCACACATCGGTAAACAGTGGCTACCGACAAAGCGGTATTGCCTGTACCGAAAAAGTTAAAGAACTGGGTATAGTCTCCGGTACGTGGCCCCGGTGTCTGTGGCTCGCTAACTGCGCCCTCTGCATCGGTGCTACGGCTGAAAAATTTTACTATGTTTTGCCAAATACCCATATATAATTATACTTTTTAGCCCCAAAGATACAACACAAAAGTGAGCAAAAAAAATGCGCCTTGGTGCATCGTGGTACACCTTGGCGCATCGTGGTAAAATTATTATTTTATTAAATATTTTTATGTTCTAAAAACTTGCAAATTACCTCTCAAATGTGTATAGCAAACCTAAAGTCATTAGCATTGTAATCGCCCCATCTATCTTGTGGTATTGTGACACTTTGAGCGGCTTTTTGTTCTCCAGATTGTCGGTATCTATCACGCAATTTTCCAAACAGAAAGCGTTAATAGGGTTGTCGTTAAACTCTATCTTTACCGGGTCACTCCATGCAAGCATCTCAAAACTTTCAACTGGTAGATTAAAGTTTCCGTAGGTCTGACTAAATGGGGTTAGCACGTTCCTCGCTCCGACTGACTTTAAGATACTCGTTAGCTCCTGCGCCTTGTAAGCATCATAGCCGATACGGATAATATTAACTAACTTACTGCGCCTTAATATGTCCTCGGTAATCATTGCCGTGTCTATCTTCTGCCCTTTGCAGAAAATAAGATACCCTTTTTCGTTCCAAAGCCTGTAAAGCTGCTCGTTGGGATGCCCTTTTAACGCTCCCTCCGGGAAATAATAATCAGTGTGCGTGTAAAACTTCTTATTGCCCGATAGGTACACGGTATAAGATACTGCGCTGAAATCATCATGCACCGACAAATCAAACGCCACGGCACAATCTGGGCGGCCCTGCACCTGATCTATACAGAAATTGCCCAATAATTCTTTTGCCTTTTCGTGGGTAAACCACGTTTTTTCGTCGTTTATCGTGAAAATATTAAGCAATTTCGTGCGAAAAGCCAACATATTTTCGGCTGATAACTGGGCGGTCTGATACTCATTTTCGTAGTAGTCCGGTTGCACCGTGATACCCAAATGGGGCTGCACCTTTGCCCACGTCTCCGGGCTGTCCTCTGCATCGTCCACATCAGGCATGAAGATAGATGCAAACATGGTGTCGCTTTCCGCCTCGCCTCGTAGTACTGCCATCACTCCGTCAAGTTCGTGGGCAAATGGGCCATCTACCACATCGCTTGCTGTTGTGATAATGATAGTTAGCGGCTCACGCCTTGGCCCCATTGATGTTGTCAATACGTTTTTGAGGTCTGCGCCGTTCTTGCCTGCCGTGTTTCGAGCTTGGGCGTACTCGTCCATTATCACCAATGAGGCAAACAAGCCATCTTTGGTTTTGGCGTTGGCCGTCAAACATTGTATGAGGCTATCACGTCCACGGTCTTTGAAAGTAATCTTTTCACGATTAACCCTAAAGTGCTTTTCCTTGGGGTCAATATCAAACATGATGTTTCGTATCTCGTCAAAGCATATTTTCGCCTGATCATAGCTATTTGCGCCTACGTATGCCTGGGCATTGTTATCGCCGAAAAGCATATCATAAACCGCCAAAGCTGCGCACGATGTCGTTTTGCTGAACTTTCGGGGCACGAATAGGTAGGCGGTACGTATCAGTCTGCGCCCATCGTCTCGGGCAAAGCCATAGATATTGGCAAACTGGTAGGCTTGCACCGGGGTTAGCTTGTAGCGTGTGCGCCCTCGGATGCCGCTAAACCGCAAAGCCTCGTAGAACTTGAAAAAACGCTTTACTCGCTTGGGCTTCCAATCGTACTTATCAAGCATCCGCAAAAAGCGTCTTACTCCCAATATCTCATACAGGTTGTGTGCGTCTGGATGGTCTATTACTCCAAACACATAATCGCCGATACGCTTATCTGTTTCAATAAGCGCACGGCGGTAGCGGTCGGCGTATGTACTGCGCCCCTGCTGCAACTGCTCTGATACCTCGGCTTTCAGTTGTCGAAATCTTCCTTTTTCTTCCTCTGTCATTCGTCGCCCTCCTGCATCGCTGCCATAAAGTCGTTAAAACTATCGTTGTCGCTCTTTCGTTCCTTGCTCTCGGTGTTCATGCCTAAAGCCCTTAACGCTTTCTGTCCCTGCTGCAACAACTCGATATATAGCTTTTCTTTCGGGTCGATCGTCTTGCGCTCGTTGCCCTCCCTGCTATATTCCACGTTTACGGCCTGGTGTCCGTCTGCCATGATCTCATCGCCCAAAATGTCGGCACGTACCAACAACTTAGCCGTAATATCCACTTGGTATGTAAGTTCGGCGGTATATTTGCCTTGCTTCTTTAGCAACTTCACGATATACGCTTTCTTACTCTTAATCTTGGCGGCTATCTTCTTGTTGTCTTCCTCTGTGGATGGCTCCGGCAAAGTCTGGCTAACTGGCAATGGGTCGACGGTCTTTGGCTGCGCCTTATCGCTGTAACCTCGCTTCTTGCCCTTGGTCTTCAGGTAGAAGATAATAGCCGTTGTGTCGTTGGCATTTATCGACTGCATCAACTTGCTTTCGACAAAATCTACCTGCGTCTCGGTGATCTCGTCCACTTTCTCTTTAAACTCCGGGTCTGCGTTGTACCATCTGTAATAAGTACTGCGCCCTATGCCTATCGCCTCGCACGCTGTGGCTATGATGCCGTAGCCCTGCGCCAAAGCCTCCAAAAACTTTTGTTTCTTTTCTTCCATGCTGCGTTACTTTTCAAATGAGCGGATGCCGTCGAAGTAGTCTTTGTAAAATTCAAACAGTCCTTTATCAACTGTTATACTTCCCTGCTCCGTTCTTGGGTTAGTGTTAATGTTTGCGCTTGTCTGTATGCCGAAATAAAAGCCCTCATCGTAGTTGCACCCTGCGTATATCTTGCTGTGGTTCTTGAATACTGCGGCACGTCCTGCCTCTGGGTGTTCCTGATAGAACTTTTGCACCATCTGCCACTCAATCTTATAGCTGCCCGGGAATATCTCGCCCAAATACATATCAAGTTTCTTAATGCGCCCTTGCTCGTACCATTGTCGTACCTGCAAAATATCCTCTGCCGCCATGCACCATGTAGATAACAAACAATAGTCCAAATCATGCTGATTAAGCACCACTTTCAGGTAACTAAGGCTATCCACGTCCCCGGCGGTGATAAAATTGTAGGTGGCATGGTCTTGCAGCTTGACGTACTGCATTGCCTCCAGTAACTTGACCTCGCTAAATGCCCGGCGGTACTCGTAGCGTTGCGATAACTCGGTGCACTCCTTTGTACGTCTGTGCGCTCGCTTTGCCTGGGCGGTTGTTTCGGCTGTGGTTTCTTCCGGCTCCACCTCATCGGGTGGGGGGGCTTGGGTCTGACCTGCGCCAAAGCTGCCAAATCCAAAGCCTGCGCCATCTTGGTTTCCAAACTTCATAAATCTTGCTTTTTAATATTAACCTACGCACGTGGGCGTTTTTATATCGTGCCAACTATGCCGGGGCTTTGCATCTGGGCAAAATCCCCCACGGCCCAAAAATCGGCTCACGTGTGGAAAAGGGGGTTGGTGAGGTTTAACCGGGGGTGTACCCCATTTAAAAAATAGGCCCCCGGGTCTCACCTTGCAACCTCATTTCAAAAATTTATTCACAAATCTTTTCAGGTGCTCTTTGGCTCGGTTCTTTGCTTGAACTTTGCCACACCTGCCCATATCCGTATGTACCTTAACGTGGCACTCATGGCATAGGGCTTTGAGGTTAAAGTAATCAAACATCAGGCGTTCTTTTTCCTGCTTTGTTAGTCCATCCTCAACCGGGATAACGTGGTGTACCTCGGTGGCGGCTGCCACTCGGCCCAATTCCTCGCACCTCTCGCATAGTGGCGTATCGTTGAGTTTGTCACGTCTCAATCGTAGCCACTTGGCCGTATGTATCAGCCTTATGTAATCTTTATCCTTTGCCATACTCTAATATTCATCTTTGATGGTTATTGTTGTGTGATACTTCTTTACAAGATAGTTGAGGCCGTCCAACAAAGATTGCTGTACGCCCTGCTTACCACTTAATGCCGTGTTGGCTCTCTCATCTACGGTGTTGGCACAAATCAACTTATACACCTGTACTGGGTACTGCTGCCCCTGTCGGTGTAATCGTGCGTTGGCTTGTTGGTATAACTCCAGATTCCAACCTGTGCCAAACCATACGATATAGTGCCCACCTTGCTGCATATTCAAGCCAAACGCCGTGCTCATAGGGTGGGCCAATAGTACGTCTATCTTTCCGTCGTTCCACTCTTTCAACTCCTTTTCGCCCTCGTATGACTTGACGGTATAGCCTTTCAGTTTCTTGGTGATACGTGTTACATCATGCTTGAACTGGTAGAAGACTAACACATGATTGCCGTTTGCGGCTTCCACGATCTCGGCTAACTTATCCAACTTCTCATCGTGTATTTCGTGTACGTCCTTGGCTTCATCGTATATCGCACCGTTGGCGAACTGGCTTAACTTATTCATCAGCCCGGCGGCACTATTCGCTAAGATATTGGCATTTTCCCCGGTATGCAATTCGGTAAACTCCAAAACCTTTTCTTTTTCAAATTTGTTGTATGCCTCCATCACCTTTGACGACAAAGTAAGTTTGGTTTCGTGGGTGATCATGTCCGGCAACTGCAAATAGTCCTTTGCTTGCATTGATAGGCAAATATCAGAAATCTTGTTTTTGATGATGTCCTCACACCCCTTTTTGATGTCACAACGTACTACTATGTCGTTATGCTTGTGGGTATCAAAGTAGGTGTCACGATACTTCGTTACGCTCTTGCCTAAACGTTCGCCCATGTCTATACAGTACATTTGTGCCCATAGGTCTATCAGTCCGTTAGGTGCTGGCGTTCCTGTAAGTCCGATAACTCGACTAACCGTTGGTATGGCTGTACGCATTGCCTTAAATCGGTTTGACTTAGGAGATTTGAAACTCGTTAGCTCATCAATCACCAACACATCAAATGGCAACTGACCGCCATACTTACCAACTAACCAAACAAAGCTATCACGTCCGATAACGTAGATGTCGGCTTTAGATGCCAATGCCAAATTACGCTTTTTCTCTGTGCCCATCACCTTTGCCACTTTCAGGCTTTGCAAATGATTCCACTTTTCTGCCTCGGTAGTCCATGTTGTTTCGGCTACCTTTTTCGGTGCTACCACCAAAGTACGGCTAACCTCGCAATCGTCCATTAGCTGTTGTATTGCCGTTAAGGTCGATACCGTCTTACCTAAACCCATATCAAGAAACAAACCGCATCGTGGGTGGTCTAATATCCACTGCATTGCCGTTTTCTGATATTCGTATGGTCTGTACTTCATTGCTCTGCCCTCCAAACTTTAATTAATTCGTCGATTGCCTGTTTGTTGTCGATTGTATAGACTTCGTGGCCCATGCTTACCAACTCATTTTGTCTTATGGTTTGTATCTTCGTTGGCTTCTTGCCTTTACTTTTCAACTCCACCCAAACAACCTTACCACCATGTAGGCATACCACTCTATCAGGATAACCCACCATGTTTGCATTTGAGTATTTGAGGCAAAGGCCGCCAATGGCTTTCACCTCTTGCACCAAATATTTTTCTATCGCCTTTTCCGATACCTCGGCGTGGCGTGTTATTGCTTCTAACTTCTTCATATTTTCAACTTTCGCCCTGTAAACATTCAATTTTCAACTTTTCTATATACGTGTACGTATGTGGGTAAATATATAGTTTATATAGGTATATAGTATATATAACACTACTATCCTACTTATACTATATTTTATTGTTTACATTGTTTACATATATAGTTATATATTGATATTCAGCACTTTAGACGTAAACAAAAGTGTAAACAAAGGTGTAAACAAATAAACTATCTATTGTTTTTGTTTACTTTTCCTTTTTTTATCGTTTCGGCCTTTATAGCCCTGTAAACAACTTCGTTTACATTTTCTTTGTTTACGTCTTCATTGCCTTATAGGTCGCTTTCGTCGTCTTCTTCTGGTCTGCTAAATGCCCTTTGTGTTCCATATATCGGAAATCTTGCAGACGATAATTTTAGCCAACCTAAATCGTCCAATACCTTATTAACCCTACGTGCTTCGTACTTATACCCTTTATCTGAAATGTTGATGCCCATCATTTCGCAAAGAAATTCAGCGGCGCACACCTTGGTACGTATTTCTACACCTGTTTCGTCTAATGGGTCGGGGTTCTTTATGTATGCCCGGCGGCGGTTTAAGTCCCATGTATTCCAGTCGGTCGGTAGCTTCATATCCAAAAACTCCTGTACTAAACCCTGTAATGGGTCGTCGCAATTGTCGTTAAATTGCTGCTGTCGTTTCTTGACTGCTTCCTCCAGACTATCCGACAAAGCCAATTTCTCACCGTCCTTATATCGTTGCACGGCCTCTGCCCATAACTGGTTACGATCGGCTTGCAAAGCCGCACGGAAATCGGGGTACTTTCTGTACTTAGCATCAACCTCAATTACCCAAAAGCGGCGGTTTCCGGTCTCGCCCTTTAAGAAATATGTTTCGTTGGTCGTACCGCAAAAAACGCATTGCCTCGGGTGGGATTCCATCACACTACCATACGCCGGGCGGTACATATCATTCTGACGGCTTATGTAGGCTTTCACCTGCTCGACGTCTGAACGCTTGATACTGCCCAACTCCGGTAACTCGATAACCCAACCGTTCCGGGCTTGCTCCATGCCTTTTGTACCCTCCATCGTTACCAAACTATCGCTAAACCAATCGCCGCCCATCACATTGAAAAGCGTCGATTTACCGATACCCTCGGCTCCGGCGATAATCAGGCAATAATCATACTTGCACCCTGGGTTCATCACTCTTGCTACTGCCGCCGTAAAATGCTTACGTGTCATGGCTCTGTTTAGCTCATTATCTTCTGCACCTACGTAATCAATAATTAGGCGGTCTAAGCGTGGCACGCCGTCCCATTTAAGACTATTGAGGTAATCACGTATTGGGTGTACTCTGTGACGTGTGACGACTGCCACTAAAGCATCTTTGATTTTGTCTTTTCCAGTCACTCCGTACTTCTCATCTAAGTAGATTCTTAGATTTGCATCATCAGTATTACCCCATTGTGTCGCCTCGGCGTTCCACGGCAAACCACCCGTTATGTAGTTAAACCCATTAAACAGATTTTGCCATATATGGTTTTTCAACCTTGGGTCGTTCTCCAGAATAGCAATAATATTGCTTGCCGTTGATTTGATGCTGCCTTTCTTGTCAAAGTCTAATTCAGCCATCCACTTGTCGGCGTTTTCAGATACTGCGCTGTCTCCGGCTTCCTCTGCTTCGATGTCGGCAAAATCATCATCGGCCTGGCCCTGTCGTTCCTTAGTAAGTAAGATTCTTACTTTTTTGTCCTTGGCTACGAAATCCTGCATTTTCAGGTACGACGGCAAACGTGTGTTATCTGTTATCTTCGTACCCTCATCCTGCACACCAAATAAATGTATTCGGCAAAGGTCGAAAGCGTTGCAAAGCTGCTTACTCGCCGGGTCTGTTTCGTGATTGCTGTATGCAAACTTACCCTCATAGCAAACCAAACCTGCCGCCACGCTACCATTAATGTAGGTGTATCGCCCATCGTGGGCGGTCTTCTCGTACACATCAGGTAGAAACGTGTCGATTGCATCCTCTATTGAGTAGGCACGGCAAAAAGCACCAATTAAGCCGGGCTTTTCGGTCGGATCACCTACCTTTTTCAATTCGTGTACGATGATGTCACCCTCTCGGCTCGATACTGGCCATAGTGCCACATCTTTATAGTCGTGGTACTGCTTTAGAAATTCATCAACGTTGCACGCCTTGCCGTCTTGGTACTCAAACACATATTCGCCGTCTCTGCTTGTAGATGGATAATAAAACAATCTCGCTAACTGATAGGTGGTATCGTCGAACACCTCAATATTAAGTTTGCTTGCTATCATCCTGCAAAGCGGCTCGTATTCATCTGGGCGTACCTGACGGCTCAATGGGAACACCAAACGAAAGCGTGGGTTTTCCGGCGTGTGCTTGTGTGTGCTGTAAATCATCGCCGCAAAGTCAAAGTTTAACGTGAACTCATCCCAAAGGTCGGGTGTACCGTAGTCAATATCAAGCGTGGCAATACTTCGCCACATCACGTTAGCGGTCTTTCGTGTGCCACCTGATAGGTAGCCACCGACAAAACCGCCCACGTCCTTGATACTGCTTTGCTCCTCCCTGCTCATCTTGGCGTACTCGCTTACGCTTTCCGTTGTTCGCTTCGTTTCGCTGCATCGCTCTACCAACTTCGCCCATGTGGTCGCTTTGTTCTTCCACTTCTTTGCCATACGGCTATGGGCTGTTGCTATGTCGATTGGGAAATCATTGTTTAACTTTATCTGTACCATGTGTCAATCTTTCTAAAGATTCATACGATAACTTATCTAAGATACCTTTAAAGTACTTAGCATCTTCCTCGGTGCTTGCCTTGATAGTAACCGGGCGCATACCTGTTTTGCCTATTGGTGGGTGTACCACTAACTCAAATGGTCGTGGCTCATCGTCCAACTGCTCGAATAGGTATTTAATGTTGCTTGCCTTAAATACCATAAACCTTATGTATTTGAAATCTTTTGCCATATTGTTTTACTTTTTAAGATGATCGGGTAAAAACGAAAGTATATGCTTTATAACCTCTACCGTCCAACCATTGCCCAACATACGGTATTGTTGTGTTTCTGATACTTCCCATTTATACCACTCTGGTATAGTTTGCAGTCGGGCGCACTCTGTCGGCGTTAATCGTCTGACTTGCAGCCCCCCCACTAAGGCGTTAATCGTCTGCCCTCCGTGTCCGTTCATCAAAGCCGGGCTTTTGCCATCAGCTGCATAAACTCGGTTTTGTTGGTATGGCTGTGTGCCTCCACTTTCACGGCTCGGGTTTATCTGCTTGATTCCGTCTTTTGGCTTGCTCACTAATAAATTATTTTGTTGCCACGAATTAGCGGATAACGTAGGCGACTTTTCGGTATTGATAGCACCTTTGTTTTTGCCACGTGGTCGTTGCATTATCAAATTATCTTTTGCCACTGTCGTTAAACAGTTGGTCTTACCGGGGTTCGGGCTTTCCTCAAAGTGTTGTGGCTCGCCTCGGTATGATCTGCCCCTTTGGGCTACACAAATTAAGTCTTTCACACTACGCCCCCCCACTGTCAATGTACACATTTTGTCTGTTTCCTTATGGAAAATAGCCTTAAAGCCGTTGCCGTGTTCCTCCTGACGTTTGTTGTATGCTAATAACTTTTCTACATATTCAGGACTAAGGAAATATTTTTTATCGACTTCATCCTGTAAGATGTCTTTTATAAATATGCGTCGGTCTGTCGGCTGTGGTATTGCGCTATGAGGCAAACCGAATAAATCACACTGCGCCAATTTGATGTTAGTCCAATAGATACGTTTTCTAACTTGTGCTGATACCAAAGCACTATTTATATGAACGCCTACGATACCCAAAGCCTCATTAATAACCGCCTCCCATCGCTTGCCCATTTCAACATTTTCAAGCATAAATAAGATGTTCGGGTTTGCCTCTCGTAGCTCATTAAGTATTCTGACGTACTCCCAAAATAAGTAACTTTGTCCCTCAAACTCAAAGCCCTGTTGTTTTAATTCCAGATACCTTGTTAAGGTCTCGATTTGTTCTTTGCTTTTGGTACTCATTCCTGCACGTTTTCCGGCAAAACTAAAACACTGGCATGGACTGCCACCTATTAGCAAATCAATTTTGCCCAAACTCTTAGCGTCCACTTGTCTAACATCGCCTAACTGCACGGTGTCGGGAAAATTCGCCATCGTGTTTTGGATTGCAAACTTATCTATTTCGCTTGCATAGTATTTATCAATCGTTACGCCCAATTCCCTTAATGCAATTTGTCCGCAACTCATGCCGTCGAATAAAGAAAGAATAACCATATTATAAGTACCAAATCTTAAAATACCGCCAATCTATGCAACCGGGGCACTGCTCGCAAACTTCACACTCCGATAGCTTACAAACTCCATAACCGGGTTTGCCTTCATCAGGATCGTATGATAGGCACGTTTTGCAGTACATCTTTTTCATAATTGGCGGTATTGGTGAATAATGGCACGGCTTTCGCCGTGCTAAAGATTAAAAACTAAAATATTAAGGGCTAAAAAATAAATGCTGACACTGCCCTAACTCTGCCCGTGAGGCTGGCCTTAAGGTTCCAAATGATCGTATTACCGGCGTAGAGGCTCAGAAGCCATGCGAAGGTAGCACTGTTCTCGGTAGAAGTCCAATACCAACGGTCTTGCAGTTCATCGCCCTTGGCAAACTCCAAAGCTGCATTGATAGCCTTTTTGTTGATAAAGATACGGTACAACTCGCCTAAAGATGGTATGTACCAATCATCGGCTAACTTTATCTGTGGATTCAGGATATTACGCAAATGGTTGGTGTTTCTTGCTCCGTCCATATCTGCTACTGCATCGTCGTAGTTGTCTGTATAGTAGGCTTGGTCGTTCTCCTCGTTACCATTTGCCTTTGTTGTTAGTGTAATGCCATCGCCGTTAGCTTCATCGTGCAAAGCTATTTTAATGCCAAAGCTACCCATCTTCAAACCGATAGCTACTACCTCGCTATCCATGTTGTCCTCTTTGGTGTACTCCAGTTCAAACAAAGTTGCTTTGCCGTCGGCGTGTACCAAATAGATGCCGTCTTCCATATTGCCAGATTTTGGTAACTGCGCCTGTTTGGTTTTTTCCCACTCTCTAAACGCTTTCATTTCCTCGGCGTTTCTGAAACGTAACATATCGGCTTGTTCTTTTGTTAAACGGAATTTGCCGGTGATAAATTCTTCTGCCTCTATTGCATCTTTGGTACTTCCACACCATTGCAATAAATCAAAACGGAATTGTTCTTTATCCGATAAACAATTATATTTCTGTATCTCCATTTTTGTATATGCTTTAATTGTTTAACTAATCTTCTTTGTACCACGCCCACGCTGCAAATTTCGCATCTGCCACTATCTCATCAGTAATAAGCTGCTCGATTTGGCTTGCATACGCCCACATGATAGGTAACTGTGGCTCCTGGGTTTCGGCTTTGCCGAAATCACATTCAGCCGGAACGACGTTACTATGGTGAAACGTCATTAATCTGCAAAGCGGATATTTTCGTTTGCCAACCTTGAAAAGTAAATATATTGGCACATTCTTTTTAGGGGCCTCGGTCGCCTTATGCCATTCTACTTTGATGTCTATTGTTTTGCTTTTTGCCATATTGCTTTATTGTTTAATCTTTTAGATAATATGGGGTGGTGTACCCTGCACCTTTGAGCGGCAAATCTTTGCACCACGGTATAGGCTCGCTAAACAAAGCCTCAACCATCGGTAACGTCTGGCCTTTCGTAGCCTCAACGATGATCTCATCGTGTATATGGAAAACTACGTTTAACCCTCGCTGCTCGGCTCTAAGTATCACACAACCTAATATGTCACGTGCCGTAGCCTGTACGATGTTCTCGGTTAGCTTACCGCCGTAGGTTCTCAATTTTCCCCACTTCTTCGTTTTTTGGTTCAAACCCTCATACTCGATAATTTCGTGGTCGCCTCGCCAACCGTCGTTTGTCTCGATTCCAACCTCCGTGCGTGGGTAACAAATAGTCCTGCCACTTGGTAGGGTAATTAGTAACATACCCCAACGATAACCGATTACGATACCTTGTTGTATTGTTATGCTTCGCCCTGTCTTAATGGCTGTGATAGCTGCCTTTTCAACGGTACGCCATAACTTAACGATATGTGGGTTACTGTCTCGCCACTTGTTTACGATGTCTTTTTCCTCGGATTCTGTTAATCCCAACTTCTTACCGCCCATCGCTTCCAATGCCGATACACCGCCATTGTAGCCCAAACCCAAAACGGCTACTTTGCCTTTTGGTCTTAAATCTCCGTTGGGGCCGTGCTTTTGCACTGGCACACCAAACATTTTGCTTGCAGTCTCACAATAGATGTCGTGCCCGGCTCTGAAAGCGTCCAATACCCATGTTTCCCCGGCTATCCATGCTATCACACGTGCCTCGATCGCTGAAAAGTCGCATACGTGGAACGTGCAACCGGGCTTGGCTATGAAAGCGGTACGTATCAACTCGCTAAGTACTTGGGTAACGTTTCCGTAGTTCATTTCAAACTCTTCCAAATCACCCTGCTTTACCAAATAGCGTGCATCATCCAGACTTTCCAGATGGTTTTGTGGTAGGTTTTGCAACTGCACCAAACGCCCTGCCCATCTGCCTGTACGTGCTGCACCGCAAAACTGCAACAAACCATGTACTCGGCTATCCTTGCAGACACATTTTTGCATAGTTGTGTACTTCTTATTAGAAGTCTTACCCATTTCTCTACGCAAAGCCAAAACTTTCTGCACCTTGGGCCAATACTTAAACTGTACCTCGTAGTCGTCCAAATTCTTTTTGTTGAGGCTATCAATAGTAAACCCGGTGTTCTCGGATATGTATTGTTTAATCTGTCCGGGGCTATTGGGGTTACTCATGCCTGTAAGTTTTCGGGCTTCTGCAAATAGCTCATCTTTGTATAGCTCATCAAATCGGGCGGCATTGTTTACCAATACTTGGTCTATCATCACGCCACGGTCGTTAATGTGCTGATCGGCTGTGTACAAATCTTCGTCAAACTCTGGTGCTTCCAATCTCCTGACCTTTTTTAAGATGGCTTGCTCTACGTCCACGTCTCGGATATTGTAGGCTTTGAACGTTGCCCATTTGTCGGGCGCATCGCTCGGCTTGTGCCGGATCATCTTTGTTATGCCCTGTTTGGTTTGCTTGTTCGGAACACTAAAGTATCTTATCAGGGCTTTACCCTCTGTCATCTTTCTGTCTTCCAGTTTAAGCACCTCACCACATTGAGCCAACGAAAGCGGCAAACCCATTCTGGCGGCTCTTACCATCGTACATCGCCATTGTCTCGGGTCTAATCGCCCTTTGATGCCTAAATACACGCCGATACAAATACGCTCAAAAGCTGCATTGAAAGCGGTCTTTATTACCTCGGGGGCGGTTAATGCTGCTTTGATGTCCGGCGGCAAAGTTTCGCCGCTTGCAAAGTCCACACATTTCGCCGGACCACCGTCCACGCTATACCCAAAAAGCAATATGGTAAAGTCTTCGGCTTCCACGTACTTGTAAACGCCACACTCGGTTAGGTCGTTGCTACTATATGTTTCGATGTCTATGCCTAATTCTTTCATACGCTTTGTTGTTTGATTACCCCGGCGGCTTCCTCTTTCCACCGCCGGGGGCTACTACATTAACATTTTATCGTAGAGAAAAAAGCACTTTACAAATCGTCGTCGTCCTCGTCGTCGATGCCGTCCAAATCGCCAAAGTCGCTTTCGGCTGATACTCTGCCGCCAAAATGGTCGTCGTCCTTGAACTTCATAATGTTGTTGAGGCCGCACGCTACGCCCTTGTTGCCGCTCACGTCGTAGCCGTAGAAAGTTACCGACACAATCGCCCAAACGCCGCTGTAAACTTCTTCTTCGTCCACAATAGGCACTTTCTTTCGATCAACTACGCCTGGGCGTGTGTTGCTCTTGGCGTTCACATAGTAGTGGTCTTCGTAAACCTCATCGTCCTTTTCGTCACCGTCACGCAAAGCCATATCAAGTTTTTTAGGCTCTTTGCCTCCCCACTTTGCTACGATAGCGGCTTTCTTAGCTGCCTCAATCGCCTTTTTGATGGCCTCGATAGTCTTCTTTTCAGACTTCGGAATCAAAACGTTAGTCATATACTTGCCTTCTCCGCCATCTTCTGGGGTGTACTTCTCAAATACGTGGGTGTAACTAAGGCGGCATGGGCCAAAAATTACCTTAGTGTCATTAACTACTTTAGGGTCTATCATAATTGTATGAATTTAAAATGTTAAACTTAAATGTCTTTAAAATCGTCTGCTGCCTGATTAAACGCCGGGCGTTTATCTGATTCGGGCACTAACGTTGGTTTGCCTTGTGGCTTGTTGATGTACTCGGCGCAAATTGCACCAAAGCGTTTCTTACCAATGAGCTTCTCCAAATCGGTAATACTTCGTAGCTCGGTAGGCTTAATGTAGGCTTCTTTTGCAAAGCCCTCTTTGCCTAAAAGTTCCATCACGGCGGTTGGGTTTGTTATCTTTCTGATACTGCGCCCCTCAACGATTTTGAAACCTTGATACTGTACGCCACTTAATGCCTGTTCCAAACTGTACTCCTCAACTCCAGTTAGCCACGTTTTGAACGTCGAAAGCAAAGGTAGTATAGTGCTTTCCATTACTTCCTTGCTAATCTTACGTGGGTCTGGGTTGGCTTGCTGTGCCTCGATACACATAGACGATAGGGCTTTGCAGTTTGCTTTAACCTTGCAGAACTGACACCAATTGCCCGGCTTTTGCTTACCTCCGGCATAGGCTTCGTTGGCTTTTGGTTGCAGCTCATCGACTGCCCAATTAATGAGGTCGGCGGCATCTAACTCGAACTCCGAAAGATTATCAATACGTGGTTGTACGATAGTCATGCGTACCTTACGTATGTCGTACTCAAAATTAAATAAGTCCCATGCGCCCAAAGCGTAAATCGTCATTTGTGGATTTTCCACGGCTGACACCTTTACACCCTTGCCATACTTAAAGTCGATAACCTCCATCACACCATCGGCGATAATGATAGCATCCGACGTGCCGAAAGCATCAGGCACATAGTGACTAAAATCTAACTTGACCTCAACCAATAATTGTGCGTCCCTGGTCTTAGCTCGGGCGGCGTTGAACTTTTCCAGTACGATAGTCTTGTACGTATCGGTGTACTCGTCCATTTCGCCACTGTGGTACTGCTCGTCTAACTGCGCTATCTCGGCTTTTTCCTCATCCACAGACAAACCCAAAAACTCTTTCAGTTTCTTGGCGCAATAGGCGTGGGCTAACGTTCCCTCCTCTGCAAAGGTGCTGCCCTTATCCTCCACGTCTTTTTCCAGAAGTGGGGCGGCGGTACAATTCATCCAACGATGTGCCGCACTTGGTGATAATAAAGCGTGTTTACCTGCCATAATTGTATATGCTTAAATGTTGTTATTAAAATGGGCAATTTGAACCGATCGTGCCGTCTTCCATTATCTGTAAACCGTTGCACTGCTCAATGAAATCTGCAATCTTATCAGGTGGCAAAGCACTCGGTTTTTCAGCACCTAACAAAGCGGCTATGTTCTTGAACTGTGCCGTTAATGGCTTGTGATACTTCTTGTATGCCTCGCCGTTGGTGTTCTCCTTGTAGTCTTCGCCCTCGATACGCTGACGTGTTACGTGCATAGCCGCCCTAACGTCTTCGGCGGTTAATGGCTTCTGCTCTGCCTCTGCCTGGGCTTTGGCCTGGCCCTCATTCTGTGGGGCGGCTTCCTCGGCTTTGGCTTTTTCCTGCTCGGCAACCTGCTCACCGTTGGCATCGGCTTCGTTGGCTGCTGCCTCCTGCTGTTCGTCTCCGGCTGGCTCCTTGGTAGGCTCCGGCTTGTCGGCGGCTGCGTCCTCTTTCTTCTTTCTGCCTCGCTTGTTAGTAGGCTGTTGAGGCTGTGCCGGGGCGGTGTCCTCTGGCTTGTTATCTACTTGTCCGTTTCCGTTGAGTGCTTCCTCGGCGGTCGGCGCAACTGTTGGTCGGTGGCTCAAAATGGCATTTACCAAAGCCACGATTTCGGGTGTTACACCCAAATTGACCTGTACGTTAATACTAAAATCTGTTTTCATCTTTGTATATGTTTAACGATGTTACTTATCTTCGTTGATGTACTCCAATAGCTCATCTATCTTTCTGTGTTTCGCAAACCATACGTACAAACGTATGTCGATATATGCGAGTGCTACGGCTGTAAACTTGGAATAGATCACTAACTCCCAATAGTTGGGGTTATCATTGTGTGGCATCCCAATCAGATTAAAAAAAGCGATAAAGGCAATAGCCATCATTAGCCAATAACGCCAATTCTTCATTACTTTTTTCATACGGCTTAATTTTTAAAGATACATTGATTTCCAACACTTGATTATTTCCGCCCCCGTAGTGATTAAGCCTTTTCCAGCTTTTCTAACTCTGAACTTAATAAGCCCATCGTTAGCGTACCGGGCGACGGTGTGCCGATCCACGTGCAACGCTTTGGCTGCTTGCCCTTGGTTATACAAACCATCTGGCTCTACTTCGGGTTTGGTGATAATCATATAGCGTTACGTGTGATGGTTAGTGTGTTGGCTGTATAGTCCGTTTTAACGCTGAACTTGCAGCCCATCAAATTTTGAAACTGATACGTTAAAGCCTTGCCGTTGTCGCACGCTTTCGCATCAGGTAGGTAAAACGTTTTCGTCTTTCCTACGTCAATTGACCGCAAATCGTCACGTGTCAATTTGATTGCTTTTCCTGTTTCGTCTGCCATAAAAGTATAAATTTTATTAAAATTACTTACTTAGTTACTTATACCTTTGGAGAAAAAGAAAAACTGCCGTATATTTGCAGTTGGGTTTATGGTATGTTGGGCAAAATGTCCGACAGCCTTTCTTGTACTCGTAAGGTTAGTTACTTACTTATTTCGAGTGCAAAGATATTGGTAATAATTGGAATTTCCAAGAATTACCAATTATTTTCGTTTATAATTAATGGTATTTAATGGAAATTAAAGGAAATTTGCACAAAATGGAACAAAAAGACCTTATCAAACGACTTAGTGATTACATCGAATATGATGCACTAACCAAACCAACCACCTTTGCAAAGGGGGCTGGTATAGACCCATCAGGGTTTAGTAAGATGCTAAAGGGGCAACAAACCATAACGGTTGATACCCTAAAAAAGATTGCTCATGCTTATAACATAAACCTCAAATGGCTTATGGATGGTGTGGGGGATGTGTATGCACGTGAAAGCGTGCCTGAACTGGAGCAAAACAACGAGACACGCCCACGTATTCCCATGGCGGTTGTTGCCGGACTTCTTACAGGCTTTAGTGATAGTATAAAATCAAGTGATTGTGAACAAATGCCGATTATTAAGGCTTTCCCACCATACGACTGCACAATGATTGTTAAGGGTGATTCAATGGAGCCTAAATTTGAGGGCGGCGACGAAATAGCAATAAGAAAGGTTTGTGATGTTATAGAATGGGGTAAAACCTATGTTCTTGATACTCGGGACGGTGCTGTACTTAAACGCTTGTATGATAATGGTGATAACTTTAAGTGTGTTTCATTCAATCCTGAATATCCAGACTTTGAGGTTTGCAAAGCCGATGTGTTCGGTATTTATAAAGTTGTAGGACTATTAAGAATATAATAAGGTATGAAAAAGGTATTAATTACATTGCTGCTTATGCTTGCAATGAGCGCAAATGCGCAAATCAACAATTTGGATGAAATAGAGATACAGGGCAAATGGGACGTTTACGGCTTTGGTGGCTCTTTCTCCAATTTTCCGTTTGAGTATCGTTTAGGTAACACACCTAAGTATCTGGAACTAAAGGACGGCAATTATACACGTTTCTATTTTCCTAATAATGATTGGATGTTTAAGGGCTATTGGTTGAGTTGTTCACAAACAGGGAAATACATTTTGCATTTGCTTCCATGGAATAGCGAAAGCGTTGTTAATTTCGTGGTTACGATGTTTGATAATGGCTTGTTGCATCTTTCTACCTACGATGAAAAGGGATGGATCGAGTTACGTAAGTCTGACACTGACGGTATAGAAAACGTTTTCGTGGACACTTCTAAAGCCGATACAAAAAGATACAACCTAAATGGCATTGAAGTGGGTGAAAACGCTAAAGGTATCGTAATCAGCAAAGGTAAAAAACAATTGAAATAAGCTATCTATATTCGGCACGCTCGGTTATTGTCTGGGCGTGCTGATATAAATAGACTGCTGCAAATTTTCAGCAAACAAAAATTAAGCAAAGATAATTATTTGATTATCAATATATTACAAAAGTAATATTTATATAAAGAGGATTTATCTGCAGGAAGTAGTATTATTCCCAAAGAGGTTCCCAAAAAAGAAGGATATTCTTTTTCTGGATGGAAAGATTTGCCATCTACGATGCCAGCTCACAATGTAACAGTTAAAGGAACATACATCGCCAACAAGTACAAAGTGACATTCATCGCTGACGGCAAGGCCATTTCCGAAAAGGAAATGGAATACGGCACACCGATAGTCGCTCCAGAGGCCCCTTCAAAGGAGGGACATACCTTCGTTGGCTGGGGGAATATCGACAAGACGGTCCCTGC
>ULRN01020072.1_pt1 | contig 23887 bp, 13 predicted proteins | sample 1955461 | NCBI WGS metagenome assembly ULRN01 (sample SAMEA4835683, study PRJEB28245) | human gut metagenome | biome: gut microbiome; material: fecal sample | place: Denmark | collected 2008 | reverse complement strand
GGGTTCGAGTCCCGTCTTCCGCTCGCTTCCAAAAGGCCTCGTTATTCTCAGGAATAGCGGGGCTTTTTACTTTATGTATCAATTAGTTAGTACTATAATTACTCATAAAGAAAAAGCGATTCTCAAACATCCAAATAAGAGAATACAAATAAAGCACCTTTTCATCATTAAACACGAAAAAGATATTTGTATAATTCTAACCGTCTTATCTGATTTGTAATTGTTCCAACAAACAAAAATCCTTTTAACCGTTAAAATTCGCTGTTTTTACTCATTTGTGTAAACCACTGTGTAAACCAAAAACAGAGATGAATGCAAGTCTTAATGTACTGTGTTACACATCAAAAACACTATCTAATGGAGAGCATCCAATCATGATTTGTGTAAACCAGAATCGAAAAAGAAAATACTCCAGTCTGGGAATATCAATTCAAGCCAAATTAAAACTGGCTCAATAAACATATAAGAAATGAGTCGGGTATGAAAAGTATCATATAGAGCGAGAAGTGGCAACTGCCATACTACTATCGTCAGGCAATAAAGCATTAGATAAAAGCAATCAGGGCCTGTATCACTACAGACCCTGATTTTCTAATAAATGTGTGTCTATTTATTAGGTATTGGGATATTCCCATATTATTAGAACTACAGCTTGATAAAAAATGCTGAAGTTTCTCTGTAATACATTTACAACGGATTCTGCTCCATCAACGGATTAGAATCTATTTCCTGTTTCGGGATCAAGAACAGAAGCTCCTTTGATCCTGCTTCAAAATAGCCGGCTTTAGACCAAAATGTTTCATTATGTCCTTTGTTGCGTCTATCCATAGCAATATTCAAACGCTTGATGTCAAATAACCGGAATCCGTCTCCCCAGAGATCGCAACGACGTTCCATCAAAATATGCTGGATCAGGGCTTCACCCGTCACAGTCGGCTTTTGAGCTTCCGGATCGCGATTTTTAGTCAGTTCGAAAATGACCTCTTGCGCTTCCGCATCCTTATTCTGGCGAGCTAAAGCTTCAGCTTCGATCAGATACATTTCTCCGGATTTCATGTAGATGTAATCATTCGTCCATTCTCCGAAACCAGTGAACTTATAACCTATGCGGTCTTCATCGAATACTTGTTTACGTTGGTCGCTGTCGGCCATATAGTCGATAATTTCAGTACTACCCAACTTGAAGCTGCCCAATGATGCATATCCTCCGAAATTCGGATCCACTTGCGAAAAGAAAGAAGCATAACTGGTTTGTTGTTCGTCGATTAAAACGGCTCCCCACATCCATTCGCTATCGTTCGAGCTATTCCAGCCGTTTTTGTAATTACTGGTCAGGGGATAACCTTGTCGAGCTTGATGCGCCATATCGACAGCTGTTGCCCAATCGCCGGTTGTCAAGGCAAAACGAGCTTTAAGACCTTGAGCGACACTTAAATCAAGATGCGATTTATTAGGACGGGATTCATCCGATTCGGCCAGTAATGTCATCGATTGATCAATATCTTTGAAAATCTGTTCATATACCGCTTCGACCGTAGAACGAGGCTTGGCTTCGCCACTATTGTCCAAAACCAAGGGAACTCCCAATTGGGTATTGCTTCCATTATAATCATACCAATAAGCAAACATTTGTACTAACTGCCAATAAGAATAGGCCCGATAAGCATATGCCTGTCCCTTGATATTTTTAACTAAACTTTCGTTCAATGCAGCATCGGAAGCATTATCGATATTTTCCAGGAGCAGATTCACATTGTCTATAATATCATAATAATACGACCACGCAAATTCCAAATTTTCGGAATTGATATTCCGGTTATCCAAATACTGATACCAACCTACGAACCAACCGTATCCACGTTCCAACTGCAGGTAATCGTCTCCCATAAAATCGATAATAATATCTATGGACTTTTGTCCGAATCGTCCATGATTATCATAATACGCATATGTGGAACGATGAATTCCGTTAAGTGCCGTTTCCGCACCATTGACAGTAGAGAACAAACTTTCGTCCGTGACGCTGTTAGTCGGAACTCTCTCCAGATACCCTTCACCACATCCCGTAGCGATCAGCAGGGATGTAGCCAATATGATGGAAGCTATTATTTTTTTCATTGTTTGATTCATGTTTTTAGAATGTTACGTTAATACCTAAGCTCACTACACGATTCGGTACATACGTATAATCCGACGTACCGTTAAAACTCTGCTGCGGGTCCATACCTTTCCGCTTACACAACAAGAACAGGTTATCACCGGTCAAGAAGACTTTACACCCCTTCATATCCAATTTATTCTGGATAGGTTTCGGCAAAGTATAAGAAAGCGTCACGTTCTTCAGTGCCAGATAGCTGGCATTGACCAACCAACGTGAAGAAGCGGCATTGGCAGCCGGATAGCTATTCTGCAAACGAGGCACATCCGTGATATCGCCCGGTTTCTGCCAGCGGTTCTTGATATCCGCAGACCAATGCGTACCAAAAGATCCCGGATGCATCAAACTTGCGTAATTAGAGTCATACATCTTGCCTCCGATCTGATAACTGAAGAAAACGGACAAATCGAAACCTTTATAACTGAAGCTGTTCGTGAAACCGCCATACAAATCGGGAATAGCATCGCCCATATAATAATAGCCGGCTGCATTCTGGTCTTTTGTCGTTTCGCGGCCGGTCACATTACCATTGCCCTCTTCGATATCTTTATAATACAGAGCGCTACCATCTTCAGGATCGACACCGGCATATTCCCGTAACCAAAATTCATAGATTGAATGGCCTTCGGAAAGTTTCTTGGTTCCGTTAATGATTTCTTGTGGATTGCCGTCCGAGTCTTTCGGCATCTTTGTGATCTTGTTTCTAAAGAACGTTGCATTCAGATCCAGGCTCCAACGGAAATCGGATTTTTTGAAAATATCGAATCCCAACATGACTTCCAATCCCGTGTTGCGCATCGTCCCGATATTCTGCCACATATATTCGATACCGACAGACTGCGGTTTAGGGGCTTTGAACAACAGATTGCTGGACACGCGGTTGAACACGTCTATCTCGCCGCGAAGGAAATCGAACAGAGCCAGCTCGACGCCTACATTCAGATTAGAGTTCCTTTCCCATTCCAGTTTTTTGTTCAAGAGCTGACTATGGACAGCTCCGTTCAGGTTCCCGTTGTTTTTGTCGTCGAATGAATACAAACTCTGCCATCCGAAATAAATCGGGTCTCCCCATTCATCCAGAATATTATCGTTTCCTTGCTGTCCATAAGACGCTTTCAGTTTCAAATTGTCAATCCATGTATACTCCTTGATGAAATCCTCTTCACTCAAACGCCACGAAGCTCCCAACGACCAGAATGTACCCCAACGGGCATCCTTGTGGAAACGGGATGTTCCATCATAACGGAACGAACCGGACAAATAATACTTATTGGCATAATCGTAATTGGCCTGGAACAGGTAACCTTCCAGACTGTATTCGTTCGTATAGGAAGTCGAACCTTCTGCAACGGAACCGGCCACGATCTCTGTCGTCGGGATGGTAAAACCCGTACGGGTAGCTTCCAAATAACGATAGGTGTACATATAGTTTTCATGTCCGCCCAATAATGCCAGGTTATGATTTCCGAAGGATTTGTTCCATGTTAAAATCTGGTTGAACGTATATGAATTCTTTTTGATATAGTTCTTGGTAGAACGACCGGAGACGCCTTCCGCATCACCATACATATTGTTCTGATAGGTTGTCTTATAGTCATTGCTGATATCCGTATTACCGGAGATTTTCAATGTAAAATCCTTCAAGAACTTGATTTCAGCCGAAACACGTGCCGAAATCATATTACGTTCCGTTGAACGATCGTCAAGAGGCAATGTCACCATCAAGTTTGAATTAGGCGCATATTGGCGTGTATGACCGGCCCAGGCATAAGGTGAAGAACCGCCTCCCATATCGTACATCGGATCGCCGTTGCCATCTTTTACGACTTGGCCGTTACCGTCATATTGATAAACAGGATAGATCGGGGCCATCATGCGTCCGTAATAGAACGGGTTGGTCGTATAAGTGCCTTCTGCCAGAAAGCCGTTTTGGTTGGAAGTCGCACCAGACAAGCCGGCATCCACTTTCAACCATGAATTAATCTGGCTCGTCAGACCGACACGTCCTGTGAAACGTTCGAAATCGGACCATCTCACCATTCCTTCTTCGTTCGTATAGGAGGCAGAAGCGAAGAACGTCGAATTCTGAGTTCCTCCATTTACCGAGACATTATATTCTTGGCGCAAAGCAGTACGTGCCAGTTCTTTATTCCAATCGTCGTTATACAACAAACGCGCATTCGGGTTCAGTTTGCCATCCGCACCGATCAGTTGGTCATTGGCAACGTTATAGCTGTTATACCCACCCAGTTTGCCAACGATGCCATTCTTATCTCCTCCACTGGCTACTGCAGCCGCCTGTTCATGAGTATAACCATTGTTGTTTACCAACGCATTGCGCCAGCCTTCCCACATCAGTTCATAATATTCGCCGGTACTCACACGGTCATATTCCGGGATGGCACGTGAAACGACACCCAGATTGACTTTTGCATTCAGTTGTACCTTTCCGGACGTTCCTTTTTTTGTCGTGACCATAATCACACCGTTTGCACCACGAGCCCCGTACAGGGCAGCAGATGTTGCATCTTTCAAAACGGTAATGCTCGAGATGTCTTCCGTATTGATCGTACTGATGTCACCATCAAAAGGAGCACCGTCGACAACATACAACGGATCGTTCGAGGCATTAACCGAACCAACGCCACGGATATGGATTTTCGCATTATCCCCCGGCATACCGGTGCTTCCTGTTACCTGAATACCAGGAGCCGCTCCTTCCAAAGCCTTTGTCAACGAGGCTGCTTGAAGGTTTTCCAGTTTTTCCGACTTGATATTGGCGGCCGAACCCGTGAAGGATGATTTTTTTGCAGTCCCGTAAGCGACAATCATCACCTCATCCAACTCCGTCAAAGCAGTGTTTAAAACTACGCGCATCATGTTTTGAACCGGGACATCCTTCCCCACCATTCCGACAAAAGAGAATGTCAATACTTTGGTTGCATTGGGAATCTCCAGAGAGAAAGTCCCGTTTACATCCGTTACCGTACCGATGGTCGTACCTTTCGCCATTACAGAAGCACCAATAATCGGTTCATTGTCTTCTGCAGAAATAACAATGCCCGTCACTTTCCTCGTCTGGGCAATCACCATGCCGATCCCGACTAAAAGGAATAGCATTACTAATGTTAACTTTTTCATCATAGACACCTTTTTTTATTTGTGAATATATTTTTATCGTAGTCTCAGCAGAACTACGTCAACCCATTTATCCTTTTATTGCAAATTTATGTACATACAGATGTCCGTTCTGAAAAGAATTTTAATGTATCGCCTCTTATTTTTATGAATATAAATTGTGTTTTCGATATTTTTGTTTAAATTGCGCCCGTTTTCAGATATATAGCCAAGCAAAGAGATGCTCGTGTCATGTAATACATATTACAGATAAATAAAGTTTCCTTGAGAACTTTCCTTTTATTGGTTAAAGCTAAAGTGATATTATTAAATATTTTACATATATAATCTCGGCAAAAACAGTAATTGATAAAACTTGAATTGACGTAGTTCTGCTGAGACTAAGTCATATCTTCTCTATTATAAAAGTCTTGTCTTGCACATACGAATCGGCTTTTTCTTCTTTATTTTCTTTCTGTTTTTCATCTATAATCTAAAAATGACACATAAAAGCACAATGCATCCACAGCCTTTTTTCAGATTTCTTTGTTTCATTCCCAAACAGACAACAAGAGAGTTGTTGTCTGTTTTTAAGCAAACGCTACAGTCCACATTCTATTTGTCAGAAATTCAATGAGATACAACTACACAACAAGAATGGAAAGCAAACTTATTCGATCATATTGCCTGACCGGACGTTTTTCAATAAAAGTTTTATAAAATAAGCACTTATTCCCTCATATAATATCACATAACTACTGTGCAAGAGAGAATCTCAGACTGATACCGTAGTTTGAGTTTGAAGTCGGGTAAGAGGCACTCGATATCAGCGGTTCGTTGATCTGGATATCATAGAAAGCACGGACCGTCAACGCACGGCTCAAACCATAGTCAGCCGAGAACGAGATTGTCTTTGCGATGTTACCGCTGGTAGCCTGTGTCAACTGCGTATCGATTTTACGGATCAGCGACTGCATCTTGTTGTACGAGAAATCCAGACGGACGGTGAGGTCATTGCTGAAATCACGCGTCTTCTTCATCTTCAAAACTTTGTTGAACTCGGCATATTTGTACCCCAACCCGATCGTGACTTTCTTGGAAAGCGCTTCAACCAACTGGTAGGAGGTCGTATTCAGGCTCAAATTGCGGGTAGTCGAATAGTCCGCCCGGACTGTCACGTTATTCAACAGGGTCGCATCTGCGCCTAACAAAGGACTAAACGCCTCGGTAAGACTGACGGAGGAGATCGAATAAGGAGACGAAGGCGTCGGGTTATCATTCAGTATCGACTGGATATATCCCAATCCGTCCTGTCCGGCATCCACCCAATTCAGGAAGGAGGTGAAAGCGCCTACCGAATAGGAACAACGGTACTGGTGGCTCAACGTCACGCTCTTGAAATATTTCTTGACGGCTGGGATCTTGATCAAGCCGTCGTAAGTTACGCGCCAGTTAGGCAACATGCTCTTCAACGAAGGGAAAGCCGTCAGGCCCACCTTCTTCGGGTCTTTACCGGTATAAGCGGCGAGGAAGGCCGGAATCAGGACATCGGCAGAATTCTGGTTGACACCGTTCACATTGTCGGTTCCCGGATTATAAGGCATTCCTCCTAATTTTTGATCATGGATAAAGCCCACATCCGGATATCTCAAGCCCGAATACTTACTTTCGATACGCTGGGCAATGATCTCGCGATTCGCCAACAGCTTGTCAAAGGCTTTCGAAGAATAGTTGTTCATGGCATTGCCACTACCTCCGAAAGCACTGCCCAGTGCGATTGTCGTCATGGTAAAGTTACCTCCCATAATCTCCGGCATACCTTCATACATAAATTGTATTTCCGTATTACGCGTATCATTGCGGAGAGCCGTCAGGTCGATCTTCAATCCCGTGATCGGTTCGAGGTTCGCCCGTATATTCAGATTCTTCGTACTGGTCATGACGGCAGCGTTCACGTCTCTTTCGGTATCCGTTATCAGCCAACCCTTTTCATACGCCTCGTCTATATAGCTGCGACGCACGTCGCCGAAGGCAAAGCCTATACCGGGAGAAAGGCCGACTGAAGTACGTCCCTGGCCAAAGATATCTCCGATCTCCTGACGGAAACCGGGCAACATCATACCGGCAGAATTCGTGAACTGGATATTGAAACGGCGCACCATCATCAGGAAGCGGGCGCTGTGTTCGGCCGCCTTATAAAGAAAATCCTCGGAAGGAGCCGGCCCCGGTATGATCGTCAACTTCAGGCGTACCGTGTCCTGGTTCAATATCTTGACTTGCGCCAAGTTGATCGGCTTGAACTTGACTCTGTAGACATTCCCGTCCATTCTTCTGGCCGTGATCTGCACTTTCTTCGTAAACATGCCATGCTCGACCACCGTAGCGCTGTCCGGACTCAGGACAATCTCTTTCTCAAGCTTAGGCTTTTTCTTCTTCTCCGGCTTTTTAGCCGTAGCCCGGGTATTGTTGAACTTCTGGTTGATCTTCTTCAGATATTTGTTTTTGTTATAGAGGGATAACAAGTTCAGGTTCGCCTGCAAATCGAACTGACGCTGGTTCTTGATCGTGTTACCCATCTCGATATCTTCGCTTACGGTTGCACCACGGTCCCAATTATAGGTGGCATTATAGCTCAAGGAGGCATTGGCCCAATCCAAAACCGGGATCAACTGCAACGGCAACTGCCATGTTGCCATAAACTGCTGGTCGTACTTCATCGGAGTTCCCAGGTCTGCAATGCTCTTCTTTACGGAGTCTTTCCATAACTGGTAACCGTCCGGGTTCAGCTCCTTGTTCACTTGGACATACGGCTCTTCGATACGGGCATTCGTACCGGAACTGAACGTTATGTTCAGGTTATTCGTAAAGGCCCAGTTCAAACTGAAAGCACGGTCCCAATAGAAGTTCTGGCTGAATGTCACCGGGATATCGTTGGTAACACCGGTCGCCGCCCCCGTCAGGTCGCGCATTTTTATTTCGTAATAATTACGCATCATGGCCGTCTGGAAGTTGATGGACGGAGCCACGTTAAGCGCCAACTGTTTGGCATAGCGTGTATAGCCGTTGTTTTTCTTCAACAATTTATCGAACGGCTTGATCGGTTTGACATAAGGCACATAACTATAGGCGAAATTAGCCCGGTAATCTTTTGTCGTCTCATATTCCGTCTCCGGATTTTTCTTATCATTAATACTGTATGAATATCCAAGCGTAAAGTTTGCCGGATCGTAAGGCATCGGGGTCTTGCTTTTGATATTCACACGCACGTTGTTGAATGAAACGCTCTTGATGACCGTCCTGTCCTGCGAATAGCTGCGGATCGAATCTTTCTCTGCTTTCGTTTCCGCATTATCGATTGCATCCTTCAGTTTGACATCCTGATCCAACGGGTTATATTTCGGATCGTATGTCTCCTTCGAATAGGCATAATAGAACGGGATGCTGACCTGTGTCTTTTCCGGGAACAGCTTACCCAATTCAATAGAAGTCGCCACATTATACTGCTTGAAGTCTTCCATCCGACGTTCGTTCAACGACTGGTCGAGAGCGCCGAAGCCCGCCGTCTCGATACGTCCGCCTACGTTCACCGTACCCAAGTCGGAAAGCGCGACATTCAAATTTGCATTGGCAGCCCATCCGCCTTCTTCATTGAAGTCGGTCAGGCGTAATTCGTTCACCCAGACCTCCCCGCCCTTCAGCTTATTCCGGACATTACGCACACCGATCATGATCGTCTTCACTTCGGAAAGGCTCGGATTACCCTTGACGCGAATCGTGTTGCTCTCATTATCCGGGTCTCTGCCTAAATAGATAGTCTGGAAAGACACCCCGTTCTCTCCCGAACGCTTCTGCCGGTTACGCTCCAGTTTCAAATCAGTCAAGACCTGCAGGCGGAAGTTCAACATGTTTTCTGCCGGCCAGACAATTTTCTGATGTTCCGTATTGTTATAGTTATACTCCCCATGCGGAGTCAGCTTCAACGGGACTTCATATTCGTAATAGTTATTCTTATAGTCCGATCCCAAACGGATAAAGACTGCGAGATCGCCATCGGCAAGATCGTTTACGTCCAGTTTCGGTGCTTCAGCATGCGTAAACAGTTGCAAGCGCTTGTACTGGCGCAAATCGTAGTTCGTATTCTTGTATACGGCACGTGCATCTTGAGCGGCGAGATCCGTCACCTTCAAAGAAAGCGCCTGTTCGTTCTCCTGACGTATCTGCGGCTGGCTCGGATCCAGAACGCGGCTGACGCCCGGAGGCAATGTATAGTTGACCGGATCTCTGTCACTGTTTTCCTCAATATTGACAGTCGAGACTTCCAATTTGCCCTTTACAGCTGGCGGCATCTTCGGATCGGACAAATCCTGTTCATAGGATCGCCATTCACCGCGTACCAGTTGCAAAGTACCGAAACGCAAAACGACCGATTCCTTGAATCCCGTCATATACATACGCATGAAACGAATCGTCTTGAAATCATTGATCGCCCCCACGCGGCGTTGGTATTGTTTTACCGGTATCTTAAACTGATACCAGGTAACGGATTCTGTCGTTCCGTTTGACAGTCTTACCAACGATGTGCGTTTATCCGCAATGAAGTTTTCGCCGACAACCGTATCCTGCGGAGTGATCCTCACCTTGTATTCGAAATATTTTTCGTTCTTATTCAGCGTATTGTCCTGATTGATATCCTCCACATCAGGCACAGTCTTGGAAGAGGTACTGTAGCGTTCACTCGAATTGTCGATATCTTTCGAGTTTCCTTCCGTTCCGTTATAGCGTTTGTAACGAGTCAAGATATCCACATCCTGAGAATCATAGTCCGTACCACGGAAATAGTGGAACTTGTCTCCTGCCGGATCAAAGAAAGGCGACAATTGCAACGGGTCGTTCTCCATCTCGGTAAGGGTTGCCGCATTCAATTTCTGGCGCAACTTGTCCAGATAATCGCGATAAGCCGGATATTCCTTTTCCTCGTCCGAAGATAAGCCGTTCAAGCCGACATCCTGCAACAGACGTGCTCCTGCCGTATTATCGAATGCATAGACCGTACTCTGTTGCTTGGGTACCTTGCCCCAAACCGTATAATCGACTTTCGACGTATCGCCATCGATCGGCAATCCGTTCTCGAAGAACTTCTTTTCATCCTTCAATATGTCTTCCGATATCTCACCCAAGTTAAAATACAGGTCACCCCCTGCGGTCTGGCGGTCGTAGATAAACGGGTCGAGCATCCAGAATTCGATGTATTCGACATTCGCCGTCTCGAAGTCGCTCTGGTCTATCTTGCGCATCATGCCGCCAAAACGTTTTTCCGGGTTCTGCAATGTCCCGTCCGGGTTAATGTTGTCGGCATCCAAATTATACGGACCACGCTCCTGCGGATAGTAAGCCATGTTCAGAATCGTCAACGTATTGCTCTCGCTCATGCTTTGCTGCCGTTGCGGGAACAACTCTCTCGACTCGATGGCACGGACATAATGATTGTCCAAATACTCTTCGGGTTTGAGATGCTTCGGACGTAAAGAGGAATTCTTACGCGTGAACAATCCGTCGATCGTGTACCAGGCAAGCAAAGCGCGGCTTTTTCCGTAATCGATATTATTGGTCAGCCCGGCTTCAGGGAACAACTGAGGCGTACCGTCGTCATAAGGCACACTGGACAACTGCCAGGGATAAGGGTCGGAAAGGTCGAAATTGCTCTGCGTCGACTCGAAGTCATCCAGATACGAATATCCCCCCGTGTTCTTGTTCTCGTAATGCCCGGCGATCAAATGCGCAAATTCTGCGTTAAAAGAGATTTGGCTCGGTTTGCTGAGGTTTAGCAACGGCAGCTTGTCGAACACATTGGTAAGCCATTGGCTTTCGCCTTTATAAGCCATGTTGACACCCCAAAGCGTATTCTTGATCGCTTCGTCTCCCATTGTCGTTTTGGTTGTCAAGGGCATTTCGGACATGTGCATGATGGTGGCGCCTACCATCAGGTTCGGATTGAACTGATAGTTCAGATCCAATCCCATCATGGTCTTGCGCTGCATGCTATAGGCTGTCTGGTTTTCCAGCGAGACACTGACCGGCGTTCCTGCTGAAATAATGCTTTCGTTCAGGATTGTCACCACACTGGAGGTATAGTCGACGGTATAATCCACATTCTCGGTCAATATCGCTCCGCCGGCCGTCACCTTGACAGAACCGCGCGCCACGTTGGATGCACCCAACTGTATCTCGGCACCCGAAGAGGCTTTGTATTCCCCTTCCAGCTTGAACTTGTTCTTTTCCGCTATCTGCCGGGCGACGGTCAGCGTCGAGTCGTAGAGTTCCTGAAACACATATTTGTCGGCTATCGCATCATTGTTTATCTTCTTACGCAGATAAGAACCGAACGGTTCCACACTCGGAAAAATAATCTTTCCATTATCGGCCAGTATAGTCACACCTTCGATAAAGTCATATATGCCATCCGGATGCGGTTGATTGTTGGAATCGTAGTTGTCCAGATTCAGTACCCGCAACAGAATTTGATTGGCGATCGCTCCTTCCGGCAGATAGTTGACGTATGTGCCGGTCGTATCGCTCTGGTACATGATGTTCAACCTGAACTTTTCTTTCTGGACGGAATAGGCTCCTAACGAATAGATGTTTTTCATCATCAGGTCCCAGAAAGGCATATCAGGCGACATGGTGATTCCTTTCAGCAACTTCACATACAGACAGGAGGCTGCCGAAGAAGGGTTGTCGGTCGAGAACTCGCCCACCTGGTAAGTCCTCCCGTCCGAATAAGTATAATTATAAGCGACGGCCAACACCTCATCCGCCTGCAACTGTGTCTTCAGCGAAATATATCCCAATTTCGTATTAACCGTATATTCGGACGCATCCAACAAGCGGGCGCTTTCCACTTCTTCATACTCCGTACCGTTAACGAAGGTCCCTCCCAACGTCTGGTTCACAGTACTGATATCACGTGCACCGGCAAACTGCTGGTTGAGGGTATTATACAATGTGTTTGTATTATTATAAGGAATCGGGAGTACCCCCGAAGGAGAAACGACCGCCGTGTTCGAGATATTGGCATGCTCTCCCAGATCGGCAAAAGCGACCACGTTACGCGCTTGATCGTAAGTGGCCCGTTTGTTTGTCACCCAGACTTCCACCTTGCTGATCGTGACGGGAGAAGAAATCGTGTTCAGGTTTTTTACCGCTTCGTCATAGCGGTCACGGAAATAGTGAGACAGGAAGAAATGGCGGTTTTCCTCATACTGGTCGATCGTCAGTTCGAATGGCTTTGTCTGCACGCCTCCTTTTGAGCTGACCGTTTTCGATTCCGATTCCTGTTGCGCAAACAATGCATTGACTCTCAATTTGCCGAACTGAAGATCCGCTTTCATTCCGAACAGGGCCGCTCCTCCGTTGATCAGGGAGTTGCTGGTCGTCATGCTCACATTGCCGGCTTCCAACGACTTGATGATTTCGTCTTCTTCACCGGTATAAGCTAATTTCAATTTCTTGGAGTCGAAGTCGAAAGAGGTTTCGGTATTATAGTTCATGTCGAAATTCACTTTACTGCCGACCGACGCTTGCACATTCAATTGGACACTCTCGTCGAAATTAAAGAACGTACGGTTACGAGCGCGTTCCGGCAAAGACGGGTTCTTGGTCTTGTTCTGCTTCATGCCCAACACCACTTCGGCCGATCCTTGCGTTTTCACCCGTACGCCGCCCGGTCCGAAGATACGCTCCGCCGCACCGATATCGAACTGCATATCTGCTAAGTTGAACTGCTTATTGGCAGCCTTTTGAAACTCTTCTTCGTTTTTCTGGCGATAGTAGGATTGGATGGATTTCTGGAAACTATAGTCCTGGTATTCTTCGGGAGTCAACGAAATCGGAGTAGTCAGATCGACATCGCCCAATTTGGTGCGGACCACATACGTTCCGGTCCTGATGTCGTATTCGACCACCGACTTCACGTTTTCCGGTGTCTTCAAGTCTGCGGGCGACTGCTTAGTAAGATCCTGATATTCTTCGGGAACCGTCTTGGCTACCGGGAAGCGGGTACGTACCTTCGGTATCGTATCGTCCGGTACGACCGGCAGTTTGACATCCGGCAACGACATCGCATAAGCCAGGAAATCCGTATTCATCGAATACAGGCCTGCGCCAAACAGTAGAATTGTTATCCAGAGTATAAATTTCAGTATCCTTCTCATGTTAATTGTCAATTGCCCATTGTCAATTATCCATTGCTCAGAGCATTCTTAGGGCTGTTTTAATGACCTGCTCGACAGCCAGTGCAGGCGAACCTTTCAAGATCGTGTTAACCGCCTTTTGCGAAGCGGCTTTCTGGAATCCCAACATAACCAATGCCGCCACAGCTTCTTCCGCGACAGCACTGCTGGCAACGACAGAAGAAGAACCACCTGCCGCAATCATACCGTCTATCGGCTTCACCTTATTCTTGAGGTCTACCAGTATGCGTTGGGCTGTTTTCAATCCGATACCTTTGACTGCCGTCAAAGCCGTTTCGTTTTTATCGGCAATCACCCGGACCAATTCGGCAGGCGACAGGGAGGAAAGGATCATCCGGGCTGTATTGGGACCGACCCCCGACACGGAAGTCAACATCAAAAACAGCTCTCTCTCCTCTTTCCCTGCAAAACCAAAAAGCAGATGGGCATCTTCACGTATCACTTCGTATACGTAAACCTTCCCGGTCGGTTTTCCGTTGTAAAAAGTATATGTATTCAGGGAGATATTCAGTTCATAGCCGATCCCGGCGCATTCCAGGATCATCCGGGCCGGCGTCAGTTCCACAATCTCTCCCTTGATATATTCTATCATGTATTTTTACGTCTTTATGATTCGTACCTATTATAACGCAAAATTAGGCAAAAGCGTATATCCGGACCCTCTTTTTTGGTATTATTGTTTCCAGAATCCCGGCAACAAAATCGTCAATACCGTAAATATCTCCAAACGCCCGACCATCATCAGAAAAGACAGGAACCATTTCGACACAGTCGGGACATCGGCATAATTCCCGGCCGGCCCCAAGCTGCCAAGCCCCGGTCCGATGTTGCTGATCGAAGAGATCGCGGCGCCGATCGTCTCCTCGAATCCCATCCCGTCGATCATCAGCACCATGCAACTGACAAAGATCAAAGCAATATAAGCGAAAGCAAACGCCAGCACCCGGTGGACGATATCGCCCGAAACGGCATGCCCGTTCATCCGTACCGGTATAATGGCATGCGGGTGCGTCTGCTTCTTAAACTCGTTAAAGAGATTCTTGGTCAGGATCACAAAACGCCCCATCTTCAAACCTCCGCAGGTAGAACCCGCGCAACCGCAGACTACCATCAGAACCAAAGCCAACAGCCAGAAGAACGGTCCCCACGAGATATAATCGACTGTCACAAACCCACATGTAGACACAAGTGAGACAACCTGAAACACTGCCAGCCTGAATGCGGTACCAAAATCGTCCACAATCCCCTTATACATGATCCAAGCCACCGACATTGCAGTGATAATCAGTACGAACCAGAAAAACCAGCGTGTCTCTTCATCCGTAAACACTTTCTTGAGTTTACCGTTGAAAAAGAAATAGACCAGGGTGATATTGGTTGCCCCGACAAACATAAAAATCGTAATTATATATTCGACATAGTCAGAGTTCCAGTAAGCAATACTGGCATTCTTGGTGGAATAGCCACCGGTGGAAATACAGGTGAGCGCATGATTGACAGCATCATACAGGTCCATCGGGCCTGCCCATAGAAGACCGATAAGGACAATGGTCAGGAACAGGTAGACACCCCACAGACGTTTGGCGACCTGGGTTACACGCGGGCGGAAACGCTCGTGCGTGATCCCCGGAGTCTCGGCATCGAACATCTGGGTGGCTCCCCCTCCGATAATAGGCATCAAAGCGACGGTAAACACGATCATTCCGATACCGCCCTGCCATTGCGTGAGGCTTCGCCAAAACAATATCCCATGCGGAAGCGCTTCGATATCGGCCAATATGGTAGAGCCTGTCGTCGTGAAACCAGACATCGTTTCGAAATAGGCATCCGTCACATTATCGATATACCCGCCTAAATAGAATGGCAACATTCCCAAGAGGGAGAAAAGCGCCCAAGTCAAAGTGACGGTCAGCATTCCTTCCCGTCGCCCGGCTGTATGCTCGTTGGCGCGTAGCCCGATCAACGTAAAAAGGACTCCCGTTCCGAACATGATGCCGCTCGACTGGAGAAACGGATAGAAATCATCCCCTTCATACAGGAAAGCGACCGCCGTCGCTGCCAGCATAAACAACGTCTCGAGGATGAACATCAACCCTAACATCTTAATTATAAAACGAACATTCAGCATAATATGCAATTGTCAATTGTTAACCATCAATTGTCAATCAATTAAAGTAGTCCTCCAATTTACGCATAGCTGTATCCAAGCAGAACACCACAACGTGGTCATAAGCCTGGATATGCGTATCACCTTTGATCATCATCGGCTCACCGTCACGGATCAACCCTCCCAATGTCAAATCCTTCGGAAGATTCAGGTCTTTTACCTGCTTACGGGTAATCTTCGAATCGGGACGGGCAACAAGCTCAGCCACGTCCGCATTGGCAAAAGTAAGACATTTCACGTTCGACACGTCTGCGTCCAACAGGAATTGGTAGATATGGCTGGCAGCAATCAATTTCTTATTGATAACCGAACCGATATCCATGCTTTCCGCCAAAGGTATGTAATCGATGTTCTCGATCTTGGCAATGGTTTTGAACACTCCGGCACGTTTGGCGGCCAGGCAGGCCAGGATATTTGTACTCGAATTGTCCGTCAGAGCGATAAAGGCCTGTGCATCTTTGATCCCTTCCTGCATCAGAAGGTCGGTATCGCGTCCGTCTCCATTGATGATCAAGACGTTTCCAGGAACGACTTCCGCTATGCGGTGACTCTTTTCTTTGTTTGTCTCGATTACTTTTACACGGATATTGTTCGGAAGGTACTGGCAGGTACGGATCGCAATGCGGCTACCTCCCATGATGATGACTTTCTTCACTTCAGGGTCCCGTTTGCCAGCATGCAACCGGACATCTTCGATATGGGCTTTGGTCGTTGTGAAGAAAACGATATCTCCCGATTCTATGCGGTCCATACCACGCGGGACAATGGTCTCGTTCTGCCGTTTGATGGCCACGATATGATAGAGCTTCTGTTCGTTCAGCAGTTCGGACAAATGTTTGTTCACAAGCCGGGAATTATCGCGGACCTTCACTCCGATCAGAATCAGGGCTCCTCCGAACAACTCCCAGTACTGACGAGTCCACGGACGTTTGACAGCCGTCACAATCTCTTTGGCCGCCAACATTTCCGGATAGATCATGGAATTAATCCCCATCTTCTCGAACAGCTCTTTGTTTTTAGGAAGCAGGTATTCGTAATTATTGATACGCGCCAACGTCTTACGCGCTCCCAATTTAGAAGCCAGAATGCTGGCTGCCACATTGGCCGTTTCCTCCGGCGTGACACTGACAAACAGATCGGCCTTTCTGATGCCGGCTTCCTCCAGGTCCCGAATGGATGTCGGATTACCCACCATAGGCAGGATCTCCATGCTTGAATTCGTAAAATTCAAACGCTCCTCATTCGGATCCATCAGGATGATATCCTGCTTCTCCTGTGATAACATTTTTGCCAGGTGGGTTCCTACTTCACCGGCTCCGGCTATGATAATTTTCATTTTATATAGAGATTAATTATGAGGATATATTATCCTCCGATAACCATCTTTTTTATTTCTCCTGCAATACTTCCGGCATCCATGCCGCATAGCTTATACAGCTCGGGGACCGATCCGTGTTCGATGAATTCATCCGGCACACCGATCCGTTTCACCTGTGGAGTATAACCGTTATCAGCCATAAATTCCAGAACAGCACTGCCGAATCCTCCTTTGATCACACCGTTTTCAACAGTGATGATACGGCTGAATTTCTTACCGACTTCATGCAACAGTTCTTCATCCATCGGTTTCAGATAAATCATATCGTAATGGGCAACCGATATGCCGTCATTCTCTACCGTCTTTATTGCCTTTATCACCTCGTTGCCGATAGGGCCGAGCGACAAGATCGCAATATCACTTCCCTCACGGAGCTTCTTGCCCTTTCCGATCGGCAAGACCTGCATCTTATTCCTCCACTCCGCCATTTCTCCCTTACCGCGCGGATAACGGATTACGAACGGACCGTTGCTTTCCTTATATCCGGTGTACATCAAGTTACGCAAATCCCATTCGTTCAAGGGAGACGAGATAATCAGGTTCGGGATCGGACGCAGATAAGCGAGGTCGAACACACCATGATGCGTCGCCCCGTCTTCGCCTACCAGGCCGGCACGGTCCAGGCAGATCACCATATGGAGATTCTGAAGGGCGACATCGTGTATCACCATATCGTATGCCCGCTGCATAAAAGAAGAATAGACATTGCAGAAAGGGATCATCCCCTCTTTGGCAAGCCCGGCAGAAAAAGTCACCGAATGTCCTTCGGCAATCCCGACATCAAACGCCCGCTTCGGAAACGCCTTCATCATATAAGTCATGGAACAACCCGTCGGCATCGCAGGAGTGATCCCCACGATCCGTTCGTCCTGTTCGGCCAACTCGACAAGGGTATGCCCGAAAACATCCTGATAAAGTTGAGGTTCGTTCAGTTTGTGGACAATGATCCGCTCTCCGGTCTCCTTATTGAACAGGCCCGGGGCATGCCATTCCGTCGCCGACTCTTCAGCCGGCTTGAACCCTTTCCCTTTCGTCGTTTTGATATGTAACAACTTCGGGCCTTCCATATCTTTTATATCATTCAGCACCTTGATCATATAATTGACATCATGTCCGTCAATCGGGCCAAAGTAGCGGATGCTGAATCCCTCAAACAGGTTATGTTGTTGCGTGAGCAATGCTTTCAGGCTATTATTGAAGCGAAGGATGTTTTCCCGACGATCATTATCGATCAGTTTCATCTTGCGCAGTCCGCGATACACATCATAACGCATTTTATTATACGCCTGACTGGTCGTGATATCCACCAGATACTGGCTCAGCCCACCGACGGCATGATCTATCGCCATATCGTTATCATTGAGTATGATAAGCAGATTGTTCGGATTGGCCGAAGCATTGTTCAGGCCCTCGAAGGCCAAACCACCCGTCATGGCTCCATCGCCGATCACAGCTATCACGTGCCGGTCTTTTTCTCCCTTCAAGGCTGAAGCGACCGACATGCCCATGGCTGCCGAAATGGAATTGGATGCATGTCCGGCAATAAATGCGTCATAGACACTTTCCTGTGGATTAGGAAAACCACTGATCCCTTTGAATTTCCGAAGCGTATGAAAGGCCTCCCGACGTCCGGTCAGTATTTTATGACCATACGCCTGATGCCCCACATCCCATACGATACGGTCATAGGGAGTATTAAAAACATAATGTAGTGCAACCGTCAGTTCTACCGTTCCAAGACTTGCCCCAAGATGCCCGGGGTTCTCCGATAGAACATCTATTATATATTGACGCAACTCTGCACATACCTCTCCCAATTTATCGGGGGACAACCTACGCAAATCCTCCGGGTAATCAATGGAATTTAATATGTATTCATCCTTGCATTCTGTCATAACCGCTATAATTTTGTGGCAAATGTAAAGAATTAACGGGAGATAAAATAGTTTTAGTATATCATTCTTTAACAGTATGACACAATTAAACCGCTCATCCGATAACCATCGAGGACAAGCACAAGGATGAGGCCGCCATGCGAACCAGTTCTAAACATGCATATTATGAATTTTATTTTGAAAAATGCAAAAGGAAGCGAGATAAACTAACCCGTTTCATGTCATAAACTAAGTCAAAGCACCCGAAGAACTAAATGAGAACATATAGTAAAGTATTTATTGGTAGTTACTACCAACTGTCCATATGTAGTACTACAAATCGGCAATAAGTAGTACTACGTAAGGAGGATAGGTAGTACTACATATCAATAATTTACTATATGCTTTGAATTAGTTTACTATGACTTTCGAATTAGTTTCCTGTATGTTCCGTACCAGTTGCTCCATGGAAAGAGGAGACTCCGAACGAACTGCCGGAAAACAAAAAGGTGTCGGTTCAGTGCCGGTTACAAAACCCAACCGACACCTTTTAATCATTTGTTTATTAGAAATATATAAGCAAAAGTGCCGGGTGTCGGTTCCTGTCGATATAATATTTATATTCAATCCACGTCATCGCTTGCAAATACTGTCGATATAGCGGACCGCCAAAAGACATGTCATCTATAGTAATTTATGCATCTTTTATAGGAGTTTGCATGTATATTTTCATGAAAACCTGTACCTTTGAATCATAACAAACCCTTATTACAGGCATTAGAAAATGAGGCTTTACTTGATGACTATCGTAAAACATTGAAGGCTTTCTATGGCGTGCTGAAAAGTTCCGACCGTTATCTTCGTTTTGTTTTCCTTACCGGTGTGACCAAATTTGCACAAGTCAGTGTGTTCAGTGATTTGAACCAGTTGAATGATATCAGTTTGGATTTGGCCTATGCTACCGTTTGCGGCATTACCAAAGAAGAGTTGACATCGACTTTTGTCCCGGAGTTGGAACGCCAATCGGTAGCCAACAAAATAACATTGGATGAAGTTGTGGAAGTGATGACACGCAAATATGATGGATACCACTTTCATCCGAAAGGTGCCGGCGTGTTTAATCCGTTCAGTATTCTCAATTCATTTTATAAACTTGAATTTGGCAACTATTGGTTTCAAACGGGGACTCCAACTTTTTTGGTCGAACTGCTTAAAACGAGTAAATATGATTTGCGAATATTAATTGACGGAGTAGAAGCTACAGCTTCTTCCTTTACAGAATACAGAGTGGAGGCCAACAATCCTATTTCGCTGATTTACCAGAGTGGATATTTGACTATAAAAGGCTATGATAAGGAATTCCAACTTTATCGTTTGGCTTTTCCGAATGATGAGGTCCGTTATGGGTTTCTTAATTTTTTAGTTCCGTATTATACGCCAATCAATGAAGAAGAGCAGGGTTTTTATATCGGTAAATTTATCCAGGAATTGCGTACCGGTGATGTCGATGCTTTCCTTACCCGACTGCAAGCTTTCTTTGCAGATTTTCCATACGAACTGAATGAAAAGACCGAACGCCATTATCAGGTTGTATTTTATTTGGTTTTCAAATTGATGGGGCAATTCACCGGAGCAGAAGTTCTTAGTGCCCGCGGACGGGCTGATGCCGTAGTGGAAACGCCTAAATATATCTATGTCTTTGAGTTTAAACTGAATGGAACAGCCGAGCAGGCTCTGCAGCAGATCAGTGAGAAAGGGTACCTGATTCCTTATCAGGCAGACGGACGTAAATTGGTCAAGGTTGGAGTTGAGCTCAGCGCAGAAAAAAGGAATATAGACCGATGGTTATATTAGTTTATTTAGATCCTAATCATAATTTTCACATCTTTATCAGTCTCAATTTTTTCTTTTTTTCTGATTTCGGCCTTGATAGGGAGCAAATAGGTCTGAAGTTTTGTATCAAACCAAATAGCGGTTGCCCACTGGCTATTGCCGATTTTTGCAGTCATTTTCAAACGCCCCCAACCTTCTTCCAAGAATTTAAGGTTTTCTCTTATTTCTTTGGACATTTCTTTAGGAAGGCAAGCTATGTACCAACCACACGTTCCGCCAGTCGATGAGTAGTTCCACACTTTGGCGGTAAACTCATACTTAATTCCTTTATTTTCCATCTCGCAAATTTAGAGGTTAATCAGGTTATTTCAAATAATATCCCCCCGTTTTAGGTGCACCTCTAAATTCTATCAAGTTTTTATCTTGTAAAACCTTGATATATCGCATAGTCATTCTTAAACTCTTGTTGATATACTTACTGATTTCAGAAGCATTTAAAGCGGAAGTGGTTGTCAGTAGATTGAGAATAGCTTGTTCATTCTTGTTTATAGTATCATTTACTATGTCATTTACTCTGCCATTTACAGTGTCATAGTTGGCAGAGTTAGTGACTTGGCGTTTGAATACTACCGTAAACATTCCCTCCGTATGAAATTTCGGCTCAGGCAGATTTGCTTCTTTCATAGCTTCCTGCATACGAGGAATGCCGGAAGCAACTTTTTCCACTAAGTGCATACGGGTAAACAATCCGAATATTAGCGGATTACGTGTCATACTTTTATGCCCGAAATCTTTGGCTACGATAGGTAAAAGCCCTCCGGGATTGGAAACTTCTACTCTATCATCGAACATTTCTATTGTAATGGTAGCTCCTTGTTCATAGTAGTCACGATGTGACAGAGCATTTATAACAGCTTCCTTAAAGACAGTTAGAGGGATTTCCCAAATTTCTTCTCTCGGTCCGGGGCCTTCTATTTTGTAAGCAACTTGAAGTTTACTTTCAAGCCATGTCATTGCCTGCAAATACTGTTGATATAGCGGACCACCAAAAGACTTATCATCTATGATATATACTTTAGTCGTTCCCTTGAAAAGAACACATCTTGTTATTGCATGTGGAAATTTCCGTTCCGGCTCTTTCCCGAAGAACATGGCAGTGCCATTCTTGGTTATTCCCTTATCTGTAAACAGCTCCAGATTCTCGAAGATCTGTTTGTCGGCTGTGGATGGACTTAGTTGTGCTTCCGTACGAAAGTCTTTTATCGCTTGTTCATCTGCATCAGTGTCGATGTTGAACCAAGAACAAAGTTAGTTATTTGTTCTATATAACTCCATGAAGTTTTATTTTATTTGTCTCCAATCACGTCTTTGAGGTATATTCGCAATACGTCATGGGAAAAGTTTCTCAAATATCTACTCCTACTTCGGAAACCATAGAGACTTTGATAGGAAAAGAACTTTACCAAATATGGAATGCGCTTTGTCTTTTAATAGAACATAAATATGAGATGGAACGATTATGGAACAGTGGCGGATTTCTTTCGATGCATCATTATAGATTTCATGTTCTTTTGTGCCCACTCCGTTAATGAAACAATAATAGGAACAAGAGATTTACCGATTTCTGTCAATTCATATTCTACCCGAATAGGAACTTCGGGAAATACCGTCCTTTTGACTAAATCATCTGCTTCCAATGTGCGTAATGTATTGGATAACACTTTTGTAGAAATATCCGGAATAAGTTTTCCCAATTGGTTGAACCGAATAGACCCCGTTTCACTCAAAACAAGGATGACCAGTAATGCCCATTTATTACCGAACCTTGCAACAACATTACGGACTGGACAAATTTCTATTATCGAATTTTTTTCTTCTTTTTTTCGCATCTTAATCGACTGTTTTTCATCAAGAGTGAACTATTTGTAACTATCTTACAAATTTATAACCTATTGTTTGTTAACAATATACATTATAATTTTGCGCTATCAAAAAGAAACTTATAATACAATGCAAAGTTATGAAAACTAAATGTATCAACCCCAAAAAGTACAGTAGTATGGATAAATTTTTATTTGTGGCAATCTTTTTAGTGCTTTCTTGTGCTACAATTACAGCACAAAAAAAGACTGTAATGTTTGACCTGTCACATGGGCAATGTCAAGATACCCCTCCCGGACATGAATATTATACGGATATAGTTCCGGACTACAAAACATTGATAGAGCAAGCCGGAGCAAATTGGCAACAAAACGATAGTGCAGCAATAACACCTGATTTATTGGGAAATGTAGATGTACTGATTATGTTGTCTCCTCTCTCAAAAAATCTTCAAAAGAACATTTCCAACACGGAACAAAACGCGATCATTAACTTTATAAGACAAGGTGGTAAAGTTTTGCTTTTCATAGACGAAGAGCATAGAGTGGATTTACGTAAATATGGAGCAAATGAAATAACAAAGGCTTTCGGTATAGAACTAGGATTTGACATCGAGGAAATTTCAAAAAATTGCGGTGCGGTTTCTTTTGAAAATGAGATATTCAAAAAACGCCGGGAAATTCCATATAGCGGAGCAAGAGCCATAAAGGGAGGAATTCCTGCCAGTGTCTGTTTGGATGGCGGATATTTACATTCTTCCTATGTCGTGCTTGATAATGGCGGAAAGTTATTTGTCGCAGCAGATGCGATGGTCGGGCAATTAATGGGCTATCCTGATGGGGTTAGGAATACGTTTAATAAACTGCAAACTCGTTGGTGGGGGAAAGATAGCCGCATATTCATGCAAGAGTTGGTACAGTGGGTGTTAAAATAGAAATAAGGCGCTGCAATGCAGTACAATAATAGTAACATTAAATTTTACAAACAATAAAAAGTATTTTCAAGAGTGAACGGTTATTCCGTTATGAGAACAGCACAAGGTTACCCCTGTGCAAGTGATTCCCAAAAACAACAAGTCATCAGTATGGAATACTTTGCTTTTCAATGGTATGTTACAGATAGACCAACATTGCAAACACTGCTATTGTCGAGATTGTAACAAACCTGAATCGCCGTGTAATCATCTGGAATATAGAAGTCAACTTCAATATTTTGATTGTAGAAATAAAC
>ULRN01007766.1_pt1 | contig 24574 bp, 17 predicted proteins | sample 1955461 | NCBI WGS metagenome assembly ULRN01 (sample SAMEA4835683, study PRJEB28245) | human gut metagenome | biome: gut microbiome; material: fecal sample | place: Denmark | collected 2008 | reverse complement strand
TTATAAATAATGTTAAACTATAGTGTTGCGGAATTAAGGTCAAGTTGTATTTTTAACCAGGCTTTTTTGAAATTTTCCCGTAATAATGCTATATTTGTATCAAGGTATAATATAACCCCTAAAAACAAAAATAAGATGGAGAATAAAGAGTCTGAATGTAGCATCAAACACACAACACGACATGTTGGAGATGATACAGGAAAAAGCACCACCAGCAGTGATGACGCCAACCACAAGAAGATACACAAGACGGATGGTGCCTACAGTGACAGGATATTATGCCAGGCCCATGACTGCAGCATCAGGAACAAGGAGCAGCTGGAGCAATCTGAGATTTGCGGCTGCTTCAGCTGCTGCAGGATTTTCCCGGCGTCAGAAATAACGGATTATATCCTCGACGAACCGCCCACCGCCGAATGTCCTTACTGCTATGTCGACTCCGTAATAGGCGATGCCTCCGGCTTCCCCATCACCAAGGAATTCCTGAGGAAGATGAAGAAGAGGTGGTTTTAGAGCCTAAAAAGCCACCATCAACTTTATTGTGCTTTGTTATGGCTGCATGTCCTTACGGGAATTGATAATTGCATGTTTTTACAAGACAGCGGTAGCCTGTCAGTCTTTCAGACATCCTATCGGCACCACATAGACACCGTCTTTCCTGCGGTAGGCGAAATCTCCGGTGCCGGTGAGAACCATCATGAAGGATGGGGTGTTCATCTTTTCTGTATTTATCTTTCCGGCAAGGGAGATAAGATTTTCCGCACCCTCGCTGATGAGTCTGTCGCCACCCAACTTCACCTCAACAAGTCCGTATCTGCCATTGCGGAGATGCACCACGGCATCACACTCCAGACCGTTCTTGTCGCGGTAATGATACACCTCCCCGTCCAATGCATCGGCAAAGACACGCAAGTCGCGGACGCACAGGGTTTCGAAGAAGAGCCCCATTGTATTGAGGTCGTTGATGAGGTCCTTCGGTCCGAGTCCCAATACCGCCGTACCGATGGAAGGGTCTATAAAATATCTGGTGTTCGCCGTGCGTATGGCAGTCTTGGAGCGCAGGTTGGGATTCCACGCCTCGGAGTCCTCAATGACGAATATCTTGCGCAGCGCTTCCAGATAACCGCCTGCCGTCTTCACGCTGATTTCGTTTTCGTCGTTTGTCATCATGTCCGCCACAATTGTTCCGATGGTGGCCTGCGAACCTTGGTTGCGGGCATAGGAGCGAAGCAGCAGTCTTGTGGTTGTGGCGTTGCGGCTCACTCCGTCCACACGCGACACATCCTTCTTGATGACGGCATCCACATAGTCGAATGCCTGTGCCAAGGCTGCATCCCCATGCAGTCCGCAGGCGAAAGGCCATCCTCCACGGCAAATGAGGAAGGCGAGGTCGTCTATCTTGAGACTGTTTGTGGCGACGATTTTATCGGGCGCTTCAAACAGATGTGCCAAGCTCACTTTGCCGTTTGATTCCCCCGACTCGTACAGGCTCATCGGGCGCATGGTCAGCCAACTGAACCGCCCCGTTCCGGAATGGTGCATGTCCTTTTCTTCCGCAGGAACGGCAGATCCGGTCAATACGAACTGTCCCACGTCATGCCTGTGGTCCACCTCAAATCTTATGGTATCCCACAGCTTGGGTGCCAGCTGCCATTCGTCAATCAGTCTTGGAGTGTCGCCATCAAGCAGGACTGAGGGGTCAATCTCCGCCATTTGCAGGTTTGTCTCCAGTGAGGCAGGATTGTCCATATACAAGATGCTTTTTGCCTGTTGTTCGGCAGTGGTCGTCTTTCCACACCATTTGGGGCCTTCTATCAGTATCGCGCCCTTGCTTGCCAGTTTCTTTGCAAGCATCTGGTCTGCTATTCTATGCTTGTATTCCATATTTATGCTATATGCTTGGTTTCCAGGTGCAAAGATACAAATATTATTTTGAATTTCCTCAGTTGGCCGTATTTTATTTCCTCAGTTGGCTATGTTTCGTTTCCTCAGTTGGCCGTGTTTCGCTTCCTCAGTTGGCCGTATTCTGCTTTTTCAGTTGGCCGTGTTTTGCTTCCTTGGTTGGCTTTATTGAGGTTCGGCGAGCTGCTTTTTGCTTTTTTGACAGTCCGTTATTATGGGAATTCGGGAGAAAATATGTAACTTCGCAGGGATTTTGTGATATCTTTTCGCAGAACATTTTCGGATGTGACACAATAAACAGGGGAATATATCGTTATACTATCGTGTTTAAACGTTTATACATATTATTAATAACCATCGTGCTCACCTCGGTCGGGGCAAGGGCACAGTATGACGCATCGTTCAGCCACTACTGGGACCTGGAGCCTTACTTCAACCCTGCGGCAGTGGGAAAGCAGTCGAAGCTGAATGTCGCCGGAGCCTACGCCATAGACATGGCCGGCTTTGAGCGCAATCCGCGCACGATGTATCTGGGAGCGGATATGCCCTTCTATATGATAGGGGCATATCACGGAGCCGGCTTGTCGCTGCTCAACGACCAGATAGGTCTTTTCACCCATCAGCGCATAGCATTGCAGTATGCCTACAAGCACAAGCTGCTGGGCGGAACGATCAGTGCCGGAGCGCAGTTCGGATTCATCAACGAGAAGTTTGACGGCTCAAAGGTGGACCTGGGAGAGTCAAACGACCCGGCTTTCACCACGTCTGACGTGAACGGAAACGGCATGGACCTCGCCGCCGGACTCTATTACACCCACGGCAGATGGTATGTGGGAGTGTCCGGCCAGCACCTCAATTCGCCCCTTATCGAACTGGGCGAAACGAACGAATTGCAGATAGACCCTACATTTTATTTTACCGGAGGATACAATATTAAGCTAAGAACTCCGTTTGTAACAATACCCACCTCTGTACTCGTGCGCACAGACGGCAACGTCTACCGCGCCGACGTGACGGCAAGGGTGGTGTATACGAACGAGAAGAAGGTGATGTATGCCGGCGTCTCATACAGTCCGACGAATTCCGTCACTGCCATTGTGGGAGGCACGTTCCACGGCATCAACCTGAGCTACAGCTACGAGATGTACACCTCGGCGATAAGCGTGGGCAACGGAAGCCATGAGCTGTGCGTGGGGTATCAGACCAACTTGAATTTATTTAAAAAAGGAAAAAACAAACATAAAAGCGTGAGGATATTGTAATAATGAAAATGAAGAATAGTATTATAGCCCTTTGCGTAATGGCGATGACACTCGCCCTCACCGGATGCTTCGGAGGAAAAGCCACCTCGCTTTCCGGCAGAGGCGGCGAACTGACCGGAACCGGCGGCGGAAGAGGATTCTCCGAGCCAACACCGTTCGGCATGACCCTCATCAAGAGAGGTTCGCTGAAGATGGGTATGGAGAAGACCGACAGCCTGTGGGGAATGCAGACACCGGTGAAGGAAATATCGGTGGACGGATTCTGGATGGACGACACGGAGATAACGAACTCCGAATACAGGCAGTTCGTGTTCTGGGTGCGCGACTCTATCCTGCGCACACGTCTTGCCGACCCGGCATACGGCGGCGACGAATCATATATGATTACCGAGGACAAGAACGGCGACCCCGTGACACCCCACCTGAACTGGAAGAAGACTCTGCCGCGCAAGCCTAACGAGGACGAGCAGCGCGCACTGGAGAGCCTCTACATAACAAATCCCGTGACGGGAGAGAAAATGCTCGATGCAAGCCAGATGAACTACCGCTACGAAGTCTACGACTACGTGGCGGCAGCCAAGCGCCGCAACCGTCTGAATCCGGAGGAGCGCAACCTCGACACCGACGTGAAGGTTGACCCGAACGAGGTGGTGATGATTTCAAAGGACACCGCATACATCGATGATGAGGGTAGGATAGTGAGACAGACCATCAACAGGCAGCTGAGCGGTCCGTGGGACTTCCTCAACACATACATCGTGAACGTATATCCGGACACGACGTGCTGGGTGAACGACTTCCAGAACTCAGACAACGAGACCTATATGAGACTCTATTTCAGCAGTCCTACATACAACGACTACCCCGTGGTGGGCGTTACATGGGAGCAGGCAAACGCCTTCTGTGCATGGCGCACGGACTATCTGCTGAAGGGACTCGGCGGAGCCGCACGCTATCTGCAGCGCTACCGTCTGCCGACAGAGGCAGAATGGGAATATGCCGCACGCGGAAAGGACGGCACGGAATTCCCATGGGAGAACCAGGACGTGAAGAACGACCGCGGATGCTTCTACGCCAACTTCAAGCCCGACCGCGGAAACTACACGCGCGACGGAAACCTCATTACAAGTCGTGTGGGCATATACTCCGCCAACAGCAACGGACTATATGACATGGCTGGAAACGTGGCGGAATGGACAAGCACCATATACACCGAAGCCGGAGTGACGGCAATGAACGACCTCAACCCGCAGCTCTCATACAATGCGGCGATAGAAGACCCGTACAAGATGAAGAAGAAGAGCGTGAGAGGCGGTTCGTGGAAAGACCCGGAGTCGTATATCCGTTCGGCATGGCGCACATGGGAATACCAGAACCAGCCGAGAAGCTACATCGGCTTCCGCTGCGTGAGGAGTCTGGCAAGCACATCAAGTACAAAACAAAAAGCAAGCAAGAAAAGAAAATGACAGAATACAGTAAATATAACGTGATATACCGCTTGCAGAAGTGGTTGGACAGCGTTCCTGGACAGACGTTCATGAACTATGCCTATAGCTGGGGTGCATCTATCGTAATTGCAGGTACACTATTCAAACTCACCCACTTGCCGGGAGCAAACTTCATGCTGTTCCTCGGAATGGGTACCGAGATATTCGTGTTCTTCCTCTCCGCCTTCGACCGTCCGTTCGACAAGACCGCCGACGGCAAGGAACTCCCTTCTCATATAAATAAGGAGGAGATTGAAGAAGAATACGAAGAGGACATGGCAGAGCGCGAGGCAGAAGAGAATGCAGCGCTGCAAGGTGCCGGTCAGCCGGTTATGGCAGGCGTGCAGGGCGGCGGAACGATTATCATCGGCGGCGGAATGCCTGTCGGAGCCGCTGGTGTTGCAGGGGCCGGTCAGGCAGCCCAGGCTGCTCCGTCTGATGGCGAAGCACAGGACGCCCAAGGCGGCCAGTCCACGCAGACCATCCAGAATCCTCAGTCATCACAGCCGGTTTCTGCAATCAACATGCCACAGTGGGTGGCACAGCAGCAACAGGTGTCTCCGGAGATGGAAGAGGCAACTACCCGCTATGTGGACGAACTCAACAAGCTCACGGATATGCTCGCCAAGGTGTCGGAGCAGAGTGTGCGCCTGACGCGCGACTCGGAGGAAATGGAAAACCTCAACCGCACCCTTACAGGCATCTGCAAGGTCTACGAGATGCAGCTTAAAGGTGCCAGCGCACAGATCGGCACCATCGACCAGATCAACGAGCAGTCGCGCAGGATGGCTGCACAGATTGAGCAACTCAATGCTATCTATGCCCGCATGATCGAGGCAATGACAGTGAACATGCGTGCTGCCGCACCCGGAGCCGCACCGCAGGTATAGGAAAGGAGCAGCCGGATGCGACAATCCTTTCGGAGCGTCCTGTTCACCCATCCCCCCAGATAGAGGATAGGAATACGAAGAGCTCCCTGTTCTCCCACAAAAAGAAAGAAAAATGGCAATAAGAAAAAAACAGATTTCTCCGCGCCAGAAGATGATCAACCTTATGTATGTCGTCTTGATGGCAATGCTTGCGATGAACGTGTCAACGCAGGTGCTCGACGGTTTCTCCATCGTCGACGAGAGCCTGCAGCGCACAACCGACAACGCGGTACTGGAGAACAAGAACATATACAGCGACTTCGAGGCTCAGATGAAGAGCAATCCGGAGAAGGTGCGCGAGTGGTTCCAGAAAGCCACCGAGGTGAAGCGGATGAGCGACTCCCTGTATAACTTCGCACAGGAACTGAAGGTTGAAATCGTGCGCGAGGCCGACGGAGCCAATGGCGACATCCACAACATCGACCGCAAGGAAGACCTTGAGGCGGCAAGTCAGGTGATGCTCGCGCCGGGCACGGGCAAGGGCAAGAAGCTCTTCGATGCCATAAACTCCTTCCGCGAACGGATCCTCACTATGGTTGCCGACGAAAACCAGAAGAAAATCATTGCTAACAACCTGACCACCAAACTGCCCAAGAACGCCAAGGCAATGGGCAAGAACTGGCAGGAATACATGTTTGAGGACATGCCCGTGGCAGCAGCCGTGACATTGCTCACCAAGCTGCAGAGCGACGTGCGCTATGCCGAGGGCGAAGTGCTCCACACCCTTGTATCCAACATCGACATGAAGGATATCCGTGTGAACAAGCTCAGCGCCTTTGTCATCCCCAACGCCCAGACCATCGTGCGTGGCGACAAATTCTCCGCACAGATAGTCATGGCGGCAGTGGACACCACACAGCAGCCGCAGATATATATCGGCGGAAGGCAGATGAACCTTCGCAACAACACCTACGAAATCGTGACGGGAAAGACCGGCGAATTCAACCTCACGGGATACATCACGATGCAGAACGGCAAGGGCGACGTAATCCGCCGTGACTTCACTCAGAAATACACAGTGGTGGACCCGAGCGCAACCGTATCGGCAGACCTCATGAACGTGCTCTATGCCGGATATTCAAACCCTATAAGCATCAGTATTCCGGGAGTGCCGCTCAACAAGGTTTCCGCCACGATGAGCGGAGGAACCCTGCAGCCGGTAGGTCCGGGCAAATACATCGCACGCCCGGCAGCAGTGGGCAAGGACATCACAATCCATGTGCAGTCGCTCTCCACAGGACAGGCACGCCAGGTGGGACAGTTCACGTTCCACGTGCGCAAGCTTCCGGACCCGACGGCATACATCCAGATCGGCACGAACCGCTATCGCGGCGGCGGACTCTCCAAGGCTTCGCTCATGGGAGTGGACGGCGTGAAGGCAGCCATCGACGACGGACTGCTCGACATCCAGTTCAGGGTGGTGAGCTTCGAAACCGTATTCTTCGACAATATGGGTAACGCCGTGCCGATGGCATCTGCAGGAGCGCATTTCTCGCAGCGCCAGAAGGAAGCCTTCCGCGGACTCTCGCGCAACCGCCGCTTCTATATCAGCCGCGTCACGGCTGTAGGTCCCGACGGCATCACCCGCAACCTGCCGGCGTCGATGGAAGTAATAGTGAAATAACGGAAAAATGAAAACAACATACAATATGAAGAAGATATTGATGATAATATTCGCGGTATTCACCGCCGGAACAGTCTGCGCACAGCCAGCCGCACGCCGACAGCAGAAGAAGGCAAGCCGGACTACATCCAATGCGCAGAACATCACCACCCGGGCACTCATCTCATACCCTACGGCAGCGAAGATGGAGGAGGATGTGGTGTGGCGGCGCGACATATACCGCACGATAAACCTTGAGGACGACGCCAATGCCGGACTGTATTACCCCGTAGAGGCAGTCGGTTCGCAGATGAACCTCTTCACGTATCTGTTCAAGCTGATGATGCGCGGAAGGATAAACTGCTACGAGTACAGGCTCGACGGCAACGAGGTGTTCAACGACGCCTCCAAGATAAAGCCGCTCACCTTCCTCGACAACTATCATATCTATTATGAGAAGAAGGGCAACGGGATAAACATCGACAACAGCGACATCCCGTCGAAGGAAGTGAAGTCGTATTACGTGAAGGAGTCCACCTACTACGACCAGCGTTCCGCCACATTCCATACCAAGGTAATCGCCCTCTGCCCGATAATGTCGCGCGAGGACGACTTCGGTGATGCGCCGCAGACCTACCCGCTGTTCTGGGTGAAGTACGACGACGTGGCACCATACCTGAGCAAGCAGATCATCATGACGAGCGACCTGAACAATGCCGCCACGATGACCCTCGACGACTATTTCACCAAGAACATGTATCGCGGAAAGATATACAAGACCACGAACATGCTCGGCAAGACCCTGGCGCAATACTGCAAGACCGACTCCGCCATGACAAAGGAGCAGAAGCGCATCGAGAACGAGCTTGTAGCCTTCGAGAAGAACCTCTGGGGCAACCAGCAGCTCAAGGATTCGCTCGACAGCGTGGCCAAGGCACAGCAGAACGTGAAGGGAACCAAGAAGGTGCGCCGCAACCGTCGTGCCGGTGGCGCCAACCAGACGAGCGTGAGCAAGAAGCCGAAGCGTACAACCTCCTCTTCTTCAGGCGGTAGCAGCGCGGCAAGGGTTTCCGTGCGCCGTCAGCGCCATTAAGCTGAGAATATTCACACACCCCCATTCCCTTCCTTCCAGGAGGGGCGATGGAGGTTTTTTATTAACATAAAAATTCATTGGTATGAAAAAAATGTTTTCTCTTGCCCTCGTGGCATTAGGCATGATGGCAGCAATGCCGTCGCAGGCACAGATCAAGTTCGGTTTGAAGGGTGGTCTCAACATCACCGACATGTCGATGAGCAAGGACGTGCTCGATGCCTCAAACCGCACAGGTTTCTTCATCGGCCCGTCAGTTAAGTTCACTCTCCCTGTAGTAGGTCTAGGTATTGACGCAGCTGCGCTATACGACCAGCGTGAGGCAAAGCTGAAGGTTGATGCAGAGAACACCACAGGAACGGAACTCACTTCGAACAAGATCAAGCAGCAGTCTATCAACATTCCTATCAACCTGCGCTATTCCATCGGCCTGGGTGACTTGGCTGGCATTTACTTCGCAGCAGGTCCTCAGTTCGGATTCAATGTAGGCGACAAGAACTTTGACTGGACAAAGGAGACAAGCTACAGAATGGAGTCTACGAACTTCAGCGTGAACCTCGGTGCAGGTGTCTCTCTCATCAAGCATCTTGAAATCGGCTTCAACTACAACATCGCATGCGGTAAGACCGGCGAGGCTTCCGTAAAGAACGTGTTGAACAACACCTGGGAACAGGTTTCAAGAGGCCGTACAAACGCTTGGCAGATTTCCGCAGCGTATTATTTCTAAGCCGTAGACCAGTCTGACAGACAGACGGAAAGGCATACAGACAAACAGTCAGACGGGCCGCAGCTTCTATGGACATCCATAAAGCTGCGGCTTTTCCATATATAATTTGTAAGGTAAGTTTATTTTTACTAACTTTGCAAGGCAATAGGGAATCTACTAACTAAAACAAATTAAATTACAGAAAGAACATGGAACAGGTTTTCAGTTACATTATCAGTCTGGGAGCGAGCGTGATGATGCCAATCATCTTCACCGTCATCGGACTGTGTATCGGTATGAAATTCGGCAAGGCGCTGAAGTCAGGACTTTTCGTGGGCGTCGGCTTCGTAGGTCTGGGCGTGGTCACCGCGCTGCTCACCACCAACTTCAATGACCCCCTGAAGGGCATCTCCGACCTTTATCATCTGCAGCTCAACGTCTTCGATATGGGCTGGCCGGCAGCAGCAGCCGTGGCATACAATACGGCAGTGGGAGCACTCATCATCCCGATCTGCCTCGGTGTGAACTTCCTCATGCTCATCACCAAGACCACACGCACCGTGAATATCGACCTCTGGAACTACTGGCATTTCGCATTCATCGGAGCCGTGGCATATTTCGTTATGGGCGAGAGCCTGCTCTGGGGTTATTTCGCAGCCATCGTGTGCTACATCATCACCCTCGTATGTGCTGACCTCACGGCAGAGAAATTCCAGAAATACTACGACCTCGACGGAATCTCCATTCCGCAGCCGTTCTGCCAGAGCTTCATGCCGTTTGCCATCGTGTTCGACAAGATACTGAACCTCATCCCGGGCTTCTCCAAGCTCGACATCGATGCCGAGGGCCTCAAGAAGAAGTTCGGCGTATTGGGCGAACCGCTCGTGCTCGGCGTCATCGTGGGAATGCTCATTGGATGGGCAGCCCAGCTCGACATAAAGAAGATCCTCTTCCTCGGTGTCACGATGGGAGCCGTTATGGAACTTATCCCGCGCATCACATCCCTCTTCATCGAGGGACTGAAGCCTATCTCCGAAAAGACACAGGAGCTGGTGAAGAAGAAGTTCAACGGCAAGAAGGTGCACATCGGCATGAGCCCGGCCCTTGTAATCGGCCACCCCACCACGCTCGTCGTGTCCATCATCCTCATTCCGGTAATCCTCGCCCTCGCAGTATTCCTGCCAGGCAACCAGTTCCTGCCTCTGGCATCACTCGCCGGCATGTTCTATCTCTTCCCAATAGTACTGCCGTTCACTAAGGGAAACGTGGTGAAGACCCTCATCGTGGGACTCTTCGCCCTGATTATCGGCCTGTATTTCGTCACCGACATGGCGCCCGACTTCACCATGGCAGCACAGCACGTGTTTGAGGCCACAGGCGACAAGGCTGCCGAGATTCCGCAGGGCTTCTCCGGCGGTGCGCTCGACTTCGCGTCATCCCTCATCGGCTGGACCATCTATCGCGGCGTGAAGCTGCAGTACGTCGGCATGGGCGTGCTCACCGTCATCACCGTAGCCCTGATGTTCATCAACAACAGGAAAATCGTGAAGGAAGACAGAGAAGCAAAGAAATAAACAAGAACAAGGTATTAAAAGATAGATATGAAAAAGATTATCCTTTCAGCAGCAATCGCTGCTACAGCAATGTGCGCAAATGCACAGACAGACTACAAAATCCAGACGGCCTGCAATCCGCTGGACGTGAAGACTTATGATACAAACCGCCTGCGCAGCGCTTTCGCCATGGAGAATGTGATGGAGGCAAACAAGATCCACTTCACCTATTCCATGTACGACCGCCTCGTGTTCGGTGGCGCAATGCCGGTAGGCACAGTGCTGAAGCTGGAGAGCATAGACCCGCTCAAGGCTCCTTACTTCTGCTTTAACCGCGAGCTTGGCATCATCAACACCAGCAAGGGTGTGGGTATCGTAACAGTAGACGGCAAGCAGTATGAGCTGCACTTCAAGGATGCACTCTACGTGGGCCGCGGCTCGAAGGAAATCACCTTCGCAAGCAAGGACGCGCAGAACCCTGCCAAGTTCTATCTGAACTCCACCACAGCCCACAAGGCTTACCCGACGCAGATGATCGTATGCAACGACGCCGCACGCGCCAAGAAGCTGAAATGCCTCAACTCCAACAGCTTCCACGCCGGAAAGATGGAGGAGAGCAACGACCGCGTCATCAACCAGCTCATCGTGAACAACGTTCTCTCCGAGAAGAACGGCGGCAAGGGCGGTCCATGCCAGCTGCAGATGGGGTTGACGGAGCTTGCTCCGGGTTCTGTATGGAACACGATGCCTGCCCATACCCACGGACGCCGTGTGGAGGCTTACTACTATTTCAACCTGCCCGAGGGTAACAGCATCGCCCACTTCATGGGTGAGCCGCAGGAGACACGAGTGCTCTGGCTGCACAACGAGCAGGCTGTGATGTCGCCCGAATGGAGCGTGCACTGCGCTTCTGCCACAAGCAACTATATGTTCGTATGGGGCATGGGCGGCGAGAACCTCGACTATGGCGATATGGACAAGATTCCGTATCTGGAAATGAAGTAGAAAAAACACCCTGACCCTCCCAAAGGGCAACCCACCATGGCAAGGGGGAGAAAGTAGGGACCCACCCTGACCCTCCCAAAGGGAGGGAATGAAAGGGTGCGGAAGATTGGATGATATATATAATAATAAAGGTGAAAGTCTCATTGGCTTCCACCTTTATTATATATAGTACCTTTATTATATATAGTACCTTTCAATCCGAATCATTTATAAGGCTTGCTTGGATTTTACCCTTCGTTCTTCACTATCTGGTTGAAATATGGGTAAGGAATCTCGATGTGCTCCCGGTCGAAGCGCTCCTTGATACTCTTGAAGAGGTCATACTTCATTATCGTGGCGTCGGCGGCAGTAGCCGACCACGCCCATGCCCTCAGCGTTATTGCCGAATCGCCCAGGTTGATAACCCGTATATCCACCTCCTCCACGCCGCGCTTCACCTCCTCCTTCGTGCGGTGGTCGATGAGCAGCGGATGGCGCATTATCTCCTCGCGCATCACGCCGATAGCCCTGTCGAGATTGGTATCATACGACACGCCTATCTCGATGAACGCACAGGTGGACGGGTCACCGTAGCTGGAGTTTATTATCGTGGCAGAGTTGATTTTACTGTTAGGGATGAGAATCATGCGGTTCTCCACGTTGCGGATGATGGTATGGCGCAGCGTGATTTCCACCACCGTGCCCACCACGTCGTCGTCCACGCGGATGAAGTCGCCCACCTTGAACGGACGGGTGAAGATGATGAACAGTCCGCCCACGATGTTCGAGAGCGCCTCCTGCGAGGCCAGACCCACCGCCATGGCCAGGATTCCCGCACTGGCCAGGATGGAGTTGCTTATCTTCTCCATGCCCGGGATGAGCGAGAGGAACGTGGCGCAGCCTATGATATATACCGCCGTGACCACTATCTGCCGGAGAAACATCACCTTCGTCACGTCCATCCCCTTCTCCGCCTGCTTCCTCATCGTGTGGCGGAAGATGTATTTGGTGATGGCCGTGAGGATTCTCACGATGAGATAGATCACCACGAGCTTGATGCCGAAGATGATGGCATCCTCAAACCGAATGTTGAGATGTGCGCGGTCGAGCAGCTCCTTGAGCGAGTGCTCCGGCACCTTCTCCAGTTCCTTCACCGTCGATGTGGCGGCAAGCATAAGATTCATCATAGTCAGATATTTTTAATATGAAGCCGTGCACGGTATTCCCATGGCGATGACCCTGTCGCGTATGCCGTCGAGTTCCTCGTGGGTGGCCTTCAGCAGGTCGTGGTCGGGTGTCTCGCGGTCGATGGTATACACCATGACCTCCATCGGACGGATGCGCTCCACGGCGTCGAGCCACGGCCGGATATACTCCTCCTTCACGTTGCTCACGTCCTCCCCCTTGCTCATGCCCTTCATGAACATGGTCTGGATGATGACGTGGCCGTTGAAAGACTTCAGACTCCCGATGATGTCCTCCACGTCGTACGACGGCTGCTGCGGACGGTCCACCTTCCGGATATATTCCATGCTCACGGTGTCGAGCTTCAGGATGTTGTTGTCCACGCGCATCAGCGCCTCATGCACCTGCTTGCGGTGGAGCATCGTGGAATTGCTCAATACCGACACCTTCGCCATCGGACAGTATTTGTCTCTCAGCCGGATGGTGTCGTCGATGATTTCGGCAAAGTGCGGATGCGCCGTAGGCTCGCCGTTGCCGGCAAAGGTCAGCACATCGGGCTTCGGTCCCTTCTCCGCCATTTCCCTGAGCTTTGCCTCGAGGGCGGCGGCCACCTCCTCGCGCGTAGGGCGGGGCAGGGTGGGGCGGTGGTCGGCATTGAAGCCACACTCACAATATATACAGTCAAAGGTGCAGATCTTGCCGTCGGCAGGCTGCAGGTTGATGCCCAGCGACACGCCGAGTCTGCGGCTGTGGATGGGTCCGAAAATCGGTGATGGATAAATTATTGTGCTCATAGTAGCAAAGTTACGATGTTTTTATATGAAGAATGAAATAATCTCGTTGAAGAATTGTTAAATCGCCCCCGTGTGCGGAGTCATTTCCTTGTGGCCCTCGGTGGCTTCCGGCGCTTGTAGCATTTGGCGTAGTCGCAGAGTCCGCAGGTATACTCCAGCTTCTTCACCCCGGGTCCCAGTCCTATCACTCCGCTCACGCTCTTTATCGGCACCATGAGCGATGACTCCGTCAGACTGACGCCGCACGGCTTCTCCACGCCGAACAGCGGGAAGAGCTTCTGCTGCTCCGACACGTGCCATCCGCAGTATCCGGGACTGAACCTGTTCGTGTGTCGCCATCCGCGCGCATTGATGAATATCTGCAGCCAGCGCTCCATCACGTCGGCGGTCTTCTCGGCAATCACGCTCCCCAGGGCGTCGGTGATGAACACGCGCAGCATGTCGCCCTCCTCTTCCAGACGGCGCTGCATGCGCTCGAACTCCATTCCTGCCGTGGCCACGAAGAAGGCGAAGCCTTCAGCCCCCCTGATCTGTCGGGAAATGATTCTGCCCACGCTGAACGTGCGCCCCTCCACGTTGAGCGTGTCATTCACCGTGTCCACCGTTCCGCCATCCGCCACGATGAAGCAGAAGTGCGGACGGAGAATCCCTCTCACCTCATCCCTTATCGCCTCAATCTCCTGCCGGATGTCGTCAGTGGGCGAGTTGTCGCCGTAGCCCATCTGCACGAAGAGTTCGCGGTCAGTGATGTCGAGGTCGTCATACGTGAGTCTTTTTTCAAACATATCCCTGTGGTTGATTCCTTATTCCCTGCAAATTTATCACTTTTCCTTCATTTGGCATAGCATTTCCGCCTATAACTTCCATATTTCCTCTTTTTGATAAAATATCTTCCGATAATATATATTATAGGAAGATAATATTGCAGCATTGCGCTCTGTAGCCGCAGGCTCACAGGACGAATTATGGCAAATATCCCATTACAATAAACAATAACCGCATAATAAAGCCCTGTAGTCCTCGTGACCACAGGGCTTTATTGCTTTCAGGGACTTCCGCCTCTGACTCTTTGTCCATTCGCAGCCGAAGCCAATCTTCCCCCTCTCCAACCATTGCCCGACATGGGGCAGAACGGCAAAAACAGTCAGATTTTGAACAGAAAAGCAAGAAGATGTTAGTTTGCTGTTCAAAATTTAGCTGTTGAAATCATCCAGCGCCTTGAAGAAGGCGTCGATGTTTGCCATCGGCGTGTGGGGAGGCGTGTCGCAGCCGCTCGAAAGGACGAAGTTCGGGAAATCCTTCATGTCGCGGAGCAGCTTCATCGCACTGTCGTACATCATCTCGGGCGTGCCCTCCTTGAACAAGGACACGGGGTCGAGGTTGCCCATCGCAAGCGCCGTGGACGGCACATCCCTGATGACCTCGCGCATATCGCATTTGTTGCCGAAATGGTATGCCGCAGCCCCTGTAGCCACCATCGCCTTGGTGCAGTGGCCCGTGTTGCCGCAGTTGTGGAGCACGATGCCGAACCCCTCATCCTGCACCTCCCTGACGATATACGCCACGTAGTCGGAAGAGAACCTGCGGCAGTCTTCGTCGGACATCAGACCCGCCGCCGGCTCCGCCATCACCACGCCGTCAGCTCCCGTAGCCTTCAGCGCACGGCAGTATTTCAGAATGAACTCCGTACACTTGGAGAGCAGCGTATGGGCTGCATCAGGGTCCTGGTATATGAGAACCATGATTTCCGACATATCATAGAGTCTGCCGGCAAGCGAGAACGGACCGATACATCCGGCAAGTACGGGGCGGTCGGCTATGGCGCGCTTCGCCAGCAGGTTGGCCTTCAGATACTGCGGCACCCTCGCCTCTCTGAGCGACGGCACCCGTAGCGCCCTGATATCATCCGCATTGCTGAGCATGTGGCCTACCACTGCCGGCACGGCATCCTCCGTGTAATGAATCTCCGCACCGAAGGCCTCCGCCTCCACCGTGAGGTCCATTATCACCGTCGCAGCCGCCGTGGGATATTTCTCCGCCAGTGCCTTGATGGCCTCATAATGCACCTGACCGTCGCAGCAGGCCTCCTTCACGCTCCTGCCTATAAGCTCAATGCCGGGATGCGTCATCACCGGCACGGCTACGGTCTTCTTACTGCTTATCACGTTTTCTATCCAATCTTTCATATTTATATATATATAGTTGACGAGTTGACAAGTTGACGAGTTGACGAAGGGAGAGCGACGAGTTGACAAGTATATCTGCGAACCTATGCCCTCCTTCCTTTAAAAGACGCAAAAGTATCGTTTTTGTAATGAAAACAAGCCACGAACAAGGGAAAAAGAATAAAAAATGCACTTTCCCGCAAAAAAGTCGCAGAAATATTTGGCAGAACGGAAAAAACTCCATACCTTTGCAACCGCTTACAAGAGCAAGGGCGTTTAGCTCAGCTGGTTTAGAGCATCTGCCTTACAAGCAGAGGGTCGGCGGTTCGAATCCGTCAACGCCCACCACCTTGCAAAGCCTTGGTTCCGATTGCCAAGAAAAAGAAATCAATTCGGGCGTTTAGCTCAGCTGGTTTAGAGCATCTGCCTTACAAGCAGAGGGTCGGCGGTTCGAATCCGTCAACGCCCACCACCGGAGACCTGTTATCACACGATAGCAGGTCTTTTTCGTGTGTGTCGGGCATGACACTGACCTAGTTGGTTCAAATCCAACCGCAGGTATTTACCGCCAAGCGAAGCGAACGACAAGTCGTTGCCAGTAATGACAAGGATGGAGGAAGTCGTGTAGCGAGACTTACGAGCCTACGAACAGAAACTTGGTATAAGGCTAAATGGGAATGGACAAGACTGCACGACAAGTCGAAGTCCGAATGGTAAACGTATCTCCCCAAGACAGTAAACCAAGAGGTTGTGGAGTCAGAAGGTTAGTGCCTTACCCCGAGAGCCCCATCCAGCGTGTACTCACGTGTGATAAAAAGCTTATGGGTGGGTGTCAGCTGAACCCATAGTAGGTGACTCACCATCACTGAAGGGGTTAATGTATATATAGTGCAAATCGCTGTAAGCAATGCTTGCGCAATCCGAAAACGAGGTATAACCAAGGTGAAAGAATCGTAATCCTTCTAGGTTGGAAGTAGTTGGGACAATCGCAAGTATATTTACAAGCAGAACGAAAAGCAGCAAATGAAACTAATAAACGAGATTGTAGAAGCAAGAAACTTCTGGGAAGCCTGGGTGTCTGTCAAGCGCAACCATGGTGCAGCCGGCATAGATAAGATGCCGACTGAAGAGCTTGACGTGTATTTATCAAAGCACATGGATGAAATCGTATCATCTATATGCGACAAGAAATACAAGCCATCCCCCGTAAGACGTGTCTATATCCCTAAACCAAATGGTAAGCAACGACCACTTGGCATCCCGACCGTTGTAGACCGAGTCGTGCAACAAGCTGCCGCGCAAGTGCTGAGCCGAGTGTACGAACCAGTCTTCAGTGACTACAGCTATGGTTTCAGACCTCAACGCAGTTGTCACATGGCGATACATAAGGCGTTGGAGTATCTGAACGATGGCTATGAGTGGGTAGTGGACTTCGATATAGAGAAGTACTTTGACACGGTCAATCACGACAAGTTAATTTCAATCCTACGAGAGCAGGTCAACGACTCTGCTACTCTTCACTTGGTTCGCTCCTTTCTCAAAGCGGGAGTAATGGAGACTGGGTTGGTTCATACTACTAGCGAGGGAGTTCCCCAAGGTGGTTGTATATCGCCGATTCTGTCTAACATCTACCTGGACAAGCTTGACAAGGAACTTGAAAGTCGAGGTCTCAGATTTGTCCGTTATGCGGATGACTTCGACATCTTTGTTAAGAGTGAGATGGCAGCGAACAGAGTGATGGCATCGGTCAGCAGTTGGCTAGAAAGAAAGCTAAGGCTGAAAGTCAGTGCTACCAAGACCAAAGTGGTAAGACCAATGAAGAGCAATTTTCTCGGCTTCACATTTTGGAAAAGTACCAAAGGTTGGGAGTGTAAACCCACCGATACCGCCAAGAAGAAACTGGAGACCAAGGTCAAGGAAGTTCTCTTGCGTAAGAGAGCTGTTGCCCAACCTTTATGCATCGTCTTCACCAAGCTGAACCAAATAGTCAGAGGTTGGGTCAATTACTACCGTATCGGTAGTATGAATACGTACCTCAGGGATAAGTTCGGTCCTTGGCTTCGTCATAAGGTCAGGGTTGTGATAGTCAAGCAATGGAAAAAGTATGATACAATCTACAAGAATCTGTTGACCTTGAAGAGAATTATCAAGAGTAATCTTGATGATACCTCCATCTACCAAGCAGCAATGACAAGATTGGGATGGTATCGACAATGTGGACTATCCGTCTTCAATTTTCTGTTGAGTCCCAAGGTACTTGCTATGCCAAAAGAGAATAGGACTGATAAAAGGAAGAGCCGACCTGGCTTGGTCGACCCTTATGCTTTATATCAGAATTTGCGTACTCCTATATGTATGTAGCGCCGTATACGAGACCCGTACGTACGGTGCAATGAGAGGTGCTAGGGGAGTAATCCCCTACATCTACTCTATTTTTCCCCCATATCGTCACCACCAAGCTTGACTTCTATCGCCCCCCCAACGGCTGTCTTCAAGATGTACATTCCCAATATTCTCACCATAATCCTGCCGTTTTTATGCAAGAAAAATGATACCTGACATCGATGGATGGAGCATGGGGATGGGAAAGACAAACCTGTAAGAGAAACAAAACTTAAAAGAAAGAATGTTAAAACAAAGGGGAAATTCCACAAAAACACCCGGATTAATTTAGAAAAGTTATACTTTTACCGCCGGAACGTAAAAAAGATTTGAAGAAGCATCCCGCTTGAGGGGAGTGGAACGGAAAAGGAACTATAAATATAATATGTTTAACCATTAATTACTAATGATTTTATGATGAAATTTCACTATTTGCTGTTGACATTCCTGTTTGGCTTTACGAGCCTCTTTGCGGCGACAGGAACAAAGGAAGACCCGTATGAACTGGTGAGCGGCGACAACCCGATCAGTTTCGGCTCGAACTGGTCGGTCTTCTTCACCTACACCCCCACGGAGGACGAGCTGCTCGTATTGACCATGACTAACTGCAACTTTTATGGCGGCATCACTACCGAGGGTCCCAAGATGAACGACACGTTCAATGGGAAATCCTATATCCAGACCAAGGCGAACAACACGTATGTGATTGAGATATCGAAGGGTTGGGGGTCGGAAAGTCCGAACCTGGCAATGGAGCCGAAACCGACACCGTTCCCCGACGGCATTTCGTGGGACACGGCAGTGGAGCCGACCCCATATATGTCGTTTATCTCCACTGGCGACTTCGTGCGGGGCTACATGAAATACACGGCGACGGAAAGCGGAGTACTCCAGTTCTTATTCACGGCATCCATCACCGTGACCTACTCCACCGAGCAGTTCACACCCGAGGAGGCATCAACAAAGAACAAGATGGTGACCAGCTACACCAACGGCGGCGGCTACCGCGGAAACATCGAGGTGGAGGCAGGCAAGACATACTGGTTCTTCCTGGAGGGCCATTCCAGCATGCTATGCTCTGCGGAACTGATTCATCCGGAGATAGGCAAGTCGGCCGACTTCCCGTTCACCGTCAATGCCGGCGACAATATCCGCTTCCCGAAGGAGGCAGGAAAATACTATTACTCCATCGCCAACAATGGTAATTCGGGCTATCTGATTCTCGACGGCAGCGAAGCATTCAGCGGAACGGCAAATGCCGGACCATCCTTCGACTACCCGTCGCAGACATCGGCCGACAAGATAAATATCCGCCTCAGCGTTTCGTCAAGCTACAAGGCATACTGTCTGACACTCGACCGCACGGAGGAGGCTGCGGCAGACCAGACCTTCAGTGCATTCTACTCAAACGAGGCATACGATGCCTACCCTGGACTTGAGGTGGAGAAGGACGTGGTGGTGACCACGCCGAAGTATCCCGGACTCTACTACTACCGCATCACAGTGCCCGAGGGGGCGCAGGTGATGAACATCGTTCCGGAGACCGAGCCGACCGACGCAACCACCGAGGCTTCGCTCTACCAGGGCAACTACTATTCCGCTCTGACCAAGGGCAAGGAGATACATTATGAAGCCGTTGCCGGCAAGGAATACACCATAGGATGGCGCGTGGCGGAAAAGGATGCACCGTTCGCCTTCAAGGTGAGCTTCACCACCCCGCCTTCGGGCGACTCGCCGAGCAGTCCGCTGCCTGCAGTATTGGGAGAGAACAGCGTGCCAGTTGGCGAAACCAAGTATTTTGAATACACTGCCACACAGGACTGCAAGCTCGCCATCACTCCAGCCGAGGGTTCAGGATTGGGAATGCCGTCGGTAAGTATGCTCCCCGTACCCGAAGACCCGTATATGCAGGCTTGCGACGTGGCGAAGGACGGCGATGCATATATCGTTGCAGCACAGAAGAACCGCGGCTATCTCATCATCTTCAAGAACATAGCCGCCGAGACTTCGTTCACCATCGAAGAGAGGCAGAACGTGCAGGGCGAGTCGCCGGCAGACCCGATAATCATAGAGGGTAACGAGGCTGCTCTGCCGGAGAAGACGGGCATCTACTGGTTCAAATATACCGTTCCGCGCACGGGCAAGCTCGAGATTTCAACTACCCTCGCTTATGAAATGGCGGAGAACCACCAAGACTACACCTATGTGTATTTCTATAACCCAGACGACCTGCACAACAGGGCAGGCGAGCTGCGTGCAGACCTCGACGGCAAGGCTTTCTTCAAGCGCGTGCTAAACAAGACCGAGGGCGACGAAATGTATTTCGCCGTGAGGATAGTAACCCCTCAGGAGGGCAAGACCCTCAACCTGCTGCCCCGCGACCCGATAGCAGGCGAAGTGGCAGAGCAGGCAATACCGATTCCGTTCAACGGCAGCGAAGACGAGTTCAAATTCTCCGAGATAGTGAACCATGAGGAGGAGGGAATCTGGTATTCCATTCCGCTGACAGAAGGAAACCTCTCCGTAGAGGGCATCACTCCGGGCACATTCTCGCTGGCACTGTATGCTCCGGACAACACTACGGCAGAGCTCGCCAAATCCGGTCCGTTGGGCTTCTACTACAACGAGGCGGAAGAGATGTATCTCTATACCTATGGTTTCCGCGACTATGAAGTGAAGAAGGCTGGAACGTATTACATCTTCCTCGCCGACTGCGAACTGCCGTTCACAGCATCCATTGTGCTTGCCAAGAAGTCGGGCGTTTCGTCAGCTGCCGCCAATGCCGCCGCAGTGGTGTCCACCGCCCCTGGCAGCATCGTGGTAGCCGGTGCCGAGGGTACAGTCAGCGTGATGCGCGCCGACGGAGCCTCCATCGCCAAGGTTGACGGCAAGTCAAACTTCACGATACCAGTAGCCCCAGGCTTCTACATCGTTTCCGCCAACGGCAGGACATGCAAGTTTCTCGTGAAATAACAAGGGCAACGCCCTGAAACCATAACAAAAAACGGTCAAGACCATCAATGCGTAATGCTTTAAAGGTCTTGGCCGTTACTTTTTCAGACAAGTCCGCTCCTTTTTCCTGCGCCGGGCATGGCTCAGCTCGGGTCCACATCGTAGTATATCTGCAGGGATGCGTAGCGCTTGTCCTGCTCCATCAGCCGCTGCGCCGTGAAGAGGCATTGGCGCACGCGCTTCATGTCGATGCCCGCTTCGAGCTTCAGCATTATCTTGCGGATGAACATGGTGCGGACTTTCGACACGGAGGGCTTGTCGGGTCCCAACACCCTGGATCCGAGCCATTGGCGCAGTCTGCCGCCCATCTCCAGCGCCGCCGTTTCCACGCGGCCCTCGTCCTTGTGCTTCAGATATACATAGATGAGCTTGTAGAAGGGCGGATAGTGGAAGAGCCGCCGCTCCGCCATCATCTGACTGTAGAAGGCGCGCCAGTCGTTCTCCACCACCTGGCGGATAACGGGCTGCTCCACGTCCTTCGTCTGCAGCACCACGAGTCCCCTTTTGCCCTTTCTGCCTGCCCTTCCTGCCACCTGCAACATCATGGTGAAGGCGTGCTCATAGGCACGGAAGTCGGGCATGTTGAGCATCGAGTCGGCATTCAGTATACCCACCACGCGCACGTGGTCGAAGTCGAGCCCCTTGCTCACCATCTGCGTACCGATGAGTATCTTTGTCCTGCCCGCCGAGAAATCGTTTATTATGCGCTCGTAGGCATTCCTTGAGCGTGTGGTGTCGAGGTCCATGCGCGCCACTGGCACGCCGGGGAAGAGTTCCATTATCTTCTCCTCTATCTTCTCCGTGCCGTATCCGTAGGGGCGCAGGTCGTCGCCCTCGCAGTTGGGACATTGCTTCGGCACGGCGTATGTGAATCCGCAGTAGTGACACGTCAGCTGGTTCATGTTCTTGTGGAGCGTCAGACTGACGTCGCAGTTATCGCATTTCGGCACCCATCCACACGTCCTGCACTCTATCATCGGAGCGAATCCGCGGCGGTTCTGGAAGAGAATCACCTGCTCCCCGTCGTCCAGCGCCTCCCTCATCGACTCCAGGAGCAGGGGAGAAACGGGGCCGTACATCATCTTCCGGCGCTGCATGTCCTTCACGTCCACCACCTTTATCTCGGGCAGTTCGATGCCCTTGTATCTCTGGTCAAGCTCCACCAGTCCGTATTTGCCCGTTTCGGCGTTGTGCCAGCTCTCTGCCGACGGCGTGGCGGAACCGAGCAGCGTCTTGGCGCCGAACTGCTGTGCGAGCATTATCGCCACGCTGCGGGCGTGGTAGCGCGGGGCTGGGTCCTGCTGCTTGAATGATGTCTCGTGCTCCTCGTCGATGATGACGAGCCCCAGGTTGGTGAAGGGGAGCAGTGCTGCCGAGCGCGCCCCCAGAATCACGTCGTATGGCGTGGATGACAGCTGCTTCTTCCATATCTCCACGCGCTCGGCGTCGGAGTATTTTGAATGGTAGATGCCCAGACGGTCGCCGAACACCTTCTGCAGCCTCTGCCGTATCTGCACCGTCAGCGCTATCTCGGGCAGGAGATAGAGCACCTGCTCGTGGCGCTCCAGCGCCTGACGGATGAGATGGATATACAGCTCGGTCTTGCCGCTCGACGTTACGCCGCGCAGCAACACCACTTTCTTCTTGAGAAACTGGAAAACAATCTGGTTGTAAGCCTCCTGCTGCACGTCGGAGAGCTTCTTCACCTTGTCGGGATCAGCCTCGCCGCCGCGGTTCAGTCTGCCCACCTCCTTTTCGTATGTGGTGATGAAGCCCTTGTCGAAAAGTTGCTTCATCACCGCCGCCGAACAGTGTGCCTCGTTCATCAGCTCCTCTTTCGTCACCTCCGCGATGCCCTCGTCGGGACAGTCGCCCACAAGCGAGTCCCAGTGTGACATGGCGAGATACGTGGCAAAGGTCTTCTGCTGTGCCAGCGCTCTCCGGAGTATGTCGAATGCCACGTGCAGCGACTGCTCGTGGCGCAGCTTCTCGGGCAGCGTCACGTATGTCTCCGTCTTCGGTCTGTATCCGTCCACCGACTTCAGTCCTGCAGGCAGGGCGGCATTGAACACCTCCCCGATGGGCGACATGTAATAGTCTGCCACCCATTGCCACAGCTTCAGTTGTCCCTCCGTCACCACCGGTTCCCTGTCGATGATCTTCTCTATCGGCTTCACGGCGAATTCCGGTTTCGTGTTGTGGCTCCTCACTATGAGACCCACGGTGAGCTTGGACTTCCCGAACGGCACGAGTACGCGCTTTCCGCCCGCCACATCTGTCTCCATGCCCTTTGGCACGGAATACGAAAACAGGCTGTTGATGGGCAGCGGCAGTATGATGTCGATATACAAAGTCTCCTTATTTTTCATAATCGGATGCTAAGGTAATCATTTTTTCCTTCATCCCGAAACGATTCCACCTTTTAATATTCATTCTTCCCTCATCGTAAACTCAATAAACAAATCCCCTCGTCAACTCGTCAACTTGTCAACTCGTCTACTTCATAGAAAAGACAAATCCCCTTGTCTGCTCGTATCTTGTCAACTCGTCTGCTTCTAAAAAACGAAAAAAAAGTTTTTTTTTGTTTTTTACCCTCACACCCTCACTTTCCGGCTGAAACGCCCTGTTTATCGGGGATTCAGTGGTGAGGGTAAGTGTGAGGGCAAATGTTTTACCCTCACACTTGCCCTCATACCTCACTATTCCGGCAGGAAGCACTCTGCTTGCCGGGGATTCTATGGATGGACGTCAGATTCACAGGGCGCAAAAAAGCAGCGCTTTACCGGCAATATAGCTATGCTATACTGTCGGTGCAGCTATGCTGCACTGTTGGTATCAGATAGCTTCACTCCTTTGGCTTTTTCGATTTGTTTACAGGGCTATATTTCAAGGCGAATTAAGAGAAACGGCTGAAAGGTTTGTTGCCTTCCAGCCGTTAGACAATGCCCATGCCGAGCGTACAGAAAAATCACTCATATCTTGCTTTTTTAGGGCAAAGGTATGAGCGATTGAGCGGTTGGGAAAAGACAGCTATTTGCTTTTTTCTCTATAAGATCTCAATAGTATGTAGAAAAGAATTTCATGAAGATCTTTAGTCTTATGAAGAATTTCCATGTGATGTGAAAAGCTGATACCTAAAAATTCCTCACGATTGATTTCGCTCGCCATGGGCGACCATTTTTGAAGAGAGAAATTATCAATATCGATAACATCCTTATTTACAGCTATTTGTAATTTGCTCGCCATCGGCGAGCAAATTATAAATAGCATCCAATATTCGTAGAAAGTACGCATATTACGAATGTTCTGCGAAGAGAATCCACGAAGACCAGGTTTCCGATTTGCCTTGCTCAACAAGAACCACTTTTATTCGATTTAGATTTACCATCAATACTCTGTTAATAATTACGTAATCGTTTGAAAATGAGCAAGTTAATTAACAAAACATAACTAAATAAAATTGGCTAAGTGCTTGATTTCTCTCAATGACGGGTGAGGAAGTATTGAAGACATACCGCAC
>ULRN01003953.1_pt1 | contig 24860 bp, 14 predicted proteins | sample 1955461 | NCBI WGS metagenome assembly ULRN01 (sample SAMEA4835683, study PRJEB28245) | human gut metagenome | biome: gut microbiome; material: fecal sample | place: Denmark | collected 2008 | reverse complement strand
CCGAGACGGTAGCCGAGGACCCCGAAAACGTCGCCGACCTGCGCACCTTTACGCAAAACACCGCCGATATCGTCGTCGAGGCCACCGACCCCGCCGAAAAAACTCCCTACGAGCCGTACTACAGCTATGATGAGCCACTGCGCCGTATACCCAACCACCGCGTGCTGGCTATCGACCGCGGTGAGCGCGAGGGCAAGCTCCGCGTGCGCGTGAACGTCGATGGCGCTGCCGCCACGGCACGCCTCGGCAGCCGTTGGCCCCGACGCCAGGGCGTCTTCGCGCCCGTCTTTGACGCCGCCATCGCTGACGGTTACAAGCGCCTCATGGCCCCCTCGCTGGAGCGCGAGGCCCGCGCCAAACTCACCGTTCGCGCCCAGACCGAGGCCATCAACGTCTTTGCCAAGAATCTCGAGGGCTTGCTCTCGGCGCGCCCCGTGCGCGGCGCCCGCGTACTCGCGCTCGACCCGGGCTACCGCACCGGCTGCAAGGTCGCCGTCATGGACGAGACCGGCAAGCTGCTCGACCACGGCGTGGTCTACCCCACCAAGCCGCGCCACGACGTCGCCGGCACCAAGCGCGAGCTCGCCCGCCTCGTCAAGAAGGACGGCGTCAACACCATCGTCATCGGCAACGGCACCGCCAGCCGCGAGACCGAGGAAGTCGTCTCGGAGTTCATCGCCGAGCAGGCGCCTGGGCTGCGATACACCATTGTTAACGAGGCCGGCGCGTCGGTGTACTCCGCCTCCGAGCTCGCCAGCCAGGAATATCCCGACCTGGACGTCACCGTGCGCGGCGCCATGAGCCTGGGCCGCCGCCTGCAGGACCCGCTGGCAGAGCTCGTCAAGATTCCACCCCAGTCCATCGGCGTGGGCCAATACCAGCACGACCTTGACCAGGCCGAGCTTTCGCGCACCCTGGGCCACGTGGTGGAGGACGTCGTCAACCGCGTGGGCGTCGACGTGAACACCGCGAGCGCGAGCCTGCTGGGATACGTATCGGGCATCACGCCGAGCGTGGCCAAAAACATCGTGGCCTACCGCGAGGAAAACGGCGCCTTTACCGATCGTCGCCAGCTCAAGAAGGTCCCCAAGCTGGGACCCAAGGCATATCTCAACGCCGCGGGCTTCCTGCGCATCAGCGGTGGCAAGAACCCGCTCGACGCGACAAGCGTCCACCCCGAGAGCTACGAGGTGGCCACGGCCGTCCTGGAGCGCGCAGGCGTTAAAGCCAGCGAGCTCAGCCGCGGCGGCGTGCCCGACATCGAGCGCCGTCTGGGCAGCATCTCGGCGCTGGCAAGCGACCTGGACTGCGGCACCCTCACGCTCATCGACATTGTCAACGAGCTCAAGAAGCCCGGTCGCGACCCGCGCGACGACGCGCCCGAGGTGGTCTTTAGCCGCTCAGCGCTTTCCATCGACGACCTGGAACCCGGCATGGAGCTCAAGGGCACGGTGCGCAACGTTGTGGACTTTGGCGCCTTCGTCGACGTGGGCGTGCACCAGGACGGCCTCGTGCACATCTCCAAGCTGGCCAACCGCTTTGTCAAGCACCCGAGCGACGTGGTGCGCGTCGGCGACACGGTCAAGGTGTGGGTCGAGAAGGTCGATCGCGACCGAAAGAAGATCTCGCTCACCATGGTGCAGGGGAAGTAGACCGCCAAAGCAAGGGTCCCCCCTCTCGCGACGTGCAAAATCGCGAGTATTCTGCAAATTCCACCGTTCCGGATGCCCCTCAGAGACGAAAAAGCAAAAAACAGCCCCCGTTTTGGCGTTTTTAGAGCCAAAGCGGGGACTGTTCCGTGCTTCGATTAACTGGTAAAAGCCTTTACCTTGCTGAATACTCTCGATTTTGCACGGCGCAGGCGGGGGGGCCTTTGTCCACGGCATAATATGGAAGCCAATCACCAACCTACCGGCAAGCTCGTGTCGGCAGCCCCGGCCTTTCCTTTGCCTAGCGCGACCCTCGCGAAGCGCGTGAGCGATAGGGATAGGAAAGGCCGGGGCGAACAACCCGCGGCGCAGCCAGTGTTCGCATTACGGCAGAATATGGAAGCCGAGCGAGGCGATATCTTTGGCAAAACCGCGCACGGTATCGAGCGAGACCTCGTACGGGTCGCGGCCGATGTTCTTGCGCTTGGCCAGGATGCTGTTGGGCACCGTGATGATCTGGCAACCGCAGGCCTCGGCCTGGTAAATGTTGATGAGCTCGCGCGTGGACGCCCATAGGACCTCGCAATTGGGCTTGGCGGCGGCCTTCTTGACCGACTCCGTCATAAATGGAATGGGGTCGACGCCGGTGTCGGCAATGCGGCCGGCAAAGAGCGAGATGATGGACGGCGTCTCAGCGTCAACGGCCTCGACCATCTCGTCGACCTGCTTAGGCGTAAAGATGGTAGTGACGTTGACCTTGATGCCGTCGGCCGAAAGCTTGCGGACCAGCTCGGCGGTGGACTCGCCCTTGGTGGTCACGCACGGGATCTTGACGTAGACGTTCTCGGCCCAGGTAGCGATCTCGCGAGCCTCAACCTCCATGGTCTCGACGTCGTCGGCAAAGACCTCAAACGAGACGGAAACGTCGGTGATGTGGGCCAGGACCTCCTTGGCAAACGCGCGGTAATCCGTCACGCCGCCCTTCTTCATAAGGGACGGGTTGGTCGTGAAACCCTGAACGTTGCCGTTCTCGTACATGTCGAGCATGCCCTCGAGGTTTGCACCGTCAGCGAACACCTTGATTGCCATCTGCCTGATTCCTTTCGCTTGCACATGGGCGTTGCACTGCTAAACACTTTACCTACGTTTATCAAGGCGTGAGCTGCGGGTTTTTATCTTCTCGGCGAACGGTATAAACACCTCAGTGTTTGGATTGATAAATCGATTGAGCATGCAAAAGCAAAGAGTCGCAGTTTGAGCAAACGTCAGAACGCGGGATTCATTAGATGAGGCCGAAATGCTGCATCGCCGTGACGGTGCCGTCGTGTTCGACATCGTCGGTCACGTAGTCGGCGACCGCCTTGACCTCGGGCATGGCGTTGCCCATGGCGACAGCCGTCTCGACCGCAGCGAGCATGCCCAGGTCGTTGCCCGAATCGCCAAAGCCAAAAGTGCGCGCATTTCCCTCGCGGCCCAGATACGCCAGCGCTCGCGCCACGCCCACGCCCTTGTCAATACCCTTGGGACTCAGCTCGCGGTTCTGACCACCGGTGTTGCACAGCTCAAAGTTGCGATTGATAAAGCCGTCATCGTTGGCTACACGAGCCAAACTGGGCACACTGAGGCATACCTTGCCCACGCGCAGACTGCCGTCGACGCGCATCTCCTCGGCGCTGTGCACCACAGAAGTGCCGATCAGAGACGACTGCTCAACGCCCACAGGCTCCAGCGCAAAGGTCGCAGCATTGGACTCGAAAAAAACCTCGATGCCGGCATCCACAACGCGACGCGCGAGCTCCGCGATAACGTCTTCGTCAAAGCAGTCCTCGTGTACCACACGGCCCTCGACCTCGAGCGTGGCACCCGCCATGGCAACGATGCCCGCGGGGTCAAGCGCACGCAGGCTATCGGCGATAAGCCACAGGGGGCGGCCCGTGCAGATAAATGCCTTGTGCCCCGCATCACGCAGTGCATGAAACGCCTCAACCACCGTCTGCGAGGGGCGAACCGCCGAAAAGTCCTTATCGGTCATATCGTCGGGATCGAACGACGTCAGCGTGCCGTCCACGTCAAAAAAGAGCACAGCGGAATCGGGGCACGCATCAATCATATGGGTTCCTTTCGAGGATAAGGGCAAACGGAGCATCCATCATATAATGGAGCGACGCAACCAGAGAGGTCACCCATGGAATTTTACGCAAGCTGCCCCGAGGGCTTTGAGTCCGCACTCGCCGATGAGCTTAAACGCCTCGGGCTTTCGCATGTCCGCCGCCTGAAGGGCCGCGCCACGTTTGAGGGCGAGCTTGAAGAAGGCTACCGCGCCTGTCTGTGGTCACGCTTGGCGAGCCGCGTGTTTGTGGTGCTTGGGCGCTTTGAGGCGCAGGATGCCGACGAGCTGTACGACGGCGTTTACGACATCGCTTGGGAGACCATCATCCGCCCCGGCGCCACCATCGCCATTACCGCCCGCGGCGTGACCGAGCAGCTGCGCAACACGCACTTCTCTGCCCTGCGCGCCAAAGACGCGCTGTGCGACCGCCTGGCCGAGACCACGGGCCGTCGCGCCGATGTCGATGCCGCCGACCCCGACGTTCACCTGCTGCTTTCGTTGCGCCAGCGCCGCGCGAGCATAAGCCTGGACCTTTCGGGCGACCCGCTGTTCAAACGCCTGCCGCCTGCCGCGACCCGCGCCGGCGAGGGCACACACGTGCTGCGCCCCGACTACGCTGCCCTAGTGCTGGCGCAGGTCGGCTGGACCGCACTGTGCGAGCGCGAGCTGACGGCCGACGATTACGAGAACGAAGCCCTGCCCACGCTGGTCGACGCCTCGTGCGCCGGTGGCGGTCTGCTGTTGGAGGCCGTGAACATTCTGACCGACCGCGCCCCGGGCGCTGCACGCGAGCGCTGGGGTTTTGAGGGCTGGCAGCTGCACGACGCCGCTCTGTGGGAGCAGTTGCTTGCCGAGGCACGCGAGCGCGAGGCGGCAGCACGTGAGCGCCAGGCACGCATCGTGGCCGTAGACATCGACCCCGCCGCCCGCAAGACCGCTGAGCGCATGGTCGAGTGTGCCGGCTACAAGCGCTTTGTCGATTTTTGCGCCGCCAAGTCCGTCACCGTGCTGGACCATGTGGGCGCTGTCGCCGGTGCCGCCGTGGTCGCGGATACGACCGAGACCCCGCTTTCGCTCATGCACGACGCCATGACGCTCATCGGCGAGCTGCGCCGCGCGCCCGAGCTTGCCGCGGCGCCGGTCGCCGCGCTCACCCGCGATGGATTGTTGGCCCGCGCGCTCCACGCCGAGCCCGAGCGCTCGATCGCCGTCATGCCCAACAACGAGGAGGCGACCGTCGAAGTCTGGCCTTCGCTCGACCACGCCGCCGCAGCGTTTGAGGCTGCGACTAGTGCGGATGCCGAGGCCGAGGTCACGGATGCCGACGAAGTCAACGACAACGACAACGCCGGCACCCCCATGCCCGAGCCTGCCGCCATGCTCGACCTGGGCGACGGCAAGCCGCTGCCCGTGCTCATCCCGGAGTCCGAGCAGTTCGCCAACCGCCTGCGCAAGAATGCCCGTCTGCGCCGCAAGTGGGCCAAGCGCGAGGGCGTGAGCTGCTACCGCGTCTACGATGCCGACCTGCCCGATTACTCCGCCGCCATCGACCTGTACGAGGGTTGCCCGCAGACGCCGGGCCGCTGGCTCGTCATCGCCGAATACGCCGCGCCCAAGACCATCGATCCCACGCTGGCCCAGGCCCGCATGCTCGACATCTTGACCATCGCGCCGCGCATCCTAGATGTTCCCGCCGAGCATGTGCACGCCAAGGCCCGCATGCGTTCGCGCGGCGGCTCGCAGTACGGCAAGCAGGGCGCCGGCAAGGGCGGATCGGGCGAGCGCGCCAACATCGCGCGCCGTCGCCTGCCGCTCATCGAAGAGGGCGGACTCACCTTTGCCGTCAACTTTGACGACTATTTGGATGTGGGCATCTTCCTGGACCACCGCGTCACCCGCAACCTGGTGCGCGAGCACGCCAAACAGGCGCGCCGCTTCCTCAACCTGTTTGCCTACACCGGCACCGCCACCTGCTATGCGGCAGACGGCGGCGTCGAGGAGACCGTGACGGTCGACCTTTCCAACACCTACCTGGACTGGGCCGAGCGCAACATGCGCCAGAACGGCTTTGTTGGCCCGCAGCATCACTTTGTGCGCGATGACGTGCTCGCCTGGATTCGCGACCAGCGCCAGACGCGCAACCGCTGGGACCTGATTTTTGTCGACCCGCCCACGTTTTCGAACTCGTCCAAGATGGGCCGCCGCACCTGGGATGTCCAGCGCGACCATGTTGAGCTTTTGGCCGGCGTATCTCGCCTGCTCGCACAGGGCGGACATGCCATCTTTAGCTGCAACCTGCGCGGCTTTCGCCCCGAAACGCGCAAGCTCGCACGCGCGGGCGTCGTGCTGGAGAACATTTCGGCGCAGACCATCCCCGAGGATTTCGCACGCAACCAGAAGGTGCATCATTGCTATATCGTGCGCCGACTGCCCATCGAGGACGCCATGGCCGAGGTCGGTTTTAGCGCCGAGGAGATTGCCGAGCGAACCGAGGAGCTGCGCAACCCCGAGGCGCGCAAGCCTCGTGCAGCAGCGCCCGCGCACGCGCAGGCCGGCGACCGAGGACCGCGCGGCGACGGCAAGCCCGCCTGCGCAGGCAAGCCCAAAAAGAAGAAGTTCTACGCCAGCAAGCCCAAGGGCAAATAACAAAGTTGCGGTGGAATAGTTCCTAAAAAAGCCTGGTAAAGGCCCAAACAGGAACTATTTCACCGCAACTCATAGTGGAATGGTGGTTGGCGATCTAGCCTTGGGTGACCAATCGGTAACCGATACCCACGTGCGTTTGGATATAGCGCGGATGCGCGGGATCAGACTCGATCTTCTTGCGTAGCGTGCCCATAAAGACACGCAGGCTCGCCAGGTCGCTCTTGGTTGCCGTGCCCCAAATCTCGTGCAGGATAAACTGATGCGTCAGCACCTTGTCGGCGTTATGCGCTAGCAGACACAGGAGCTTGTACTCGATCGGCGTCAAATGCAGCTCCTCGCCATCCATCGTGGCGATGCCAGCATCAAAATCGATATGCAGCTCGCCGGTATCGAACGAACCCTCGGAGACAACGCCGCCTGTCTGTGCATACGAAAGACGCCTGAGCGTCGTGCGAATGCGCGCGAGCAGCTCCTCGACCGAAAACGGCTTGGTCAGGTAGTCGTCAGCACCGGCATCGAGTGCGCGAATCTTGTCCGCATCCTCGCTGCGCGCCGAGACCACAATGATCGGCATGCCCGACCATGCGCGCACCGACTCCACTACCTTGACGCCGTCCATATCGGGCAGGCCCAGATCGAGCAGCACAATGCTCGGCGCCTGCGATGAGGCGGCGGCGATGGCGGCGTGGGCGGTCTCCACGGCCATATGGCGCAAGCCGTGCGCCTCGAGCGCGGCAACGATAAGGTTGCGAACAGCTGGGTCGTCCTCAACGACCAAGATGAGCGGTTTTACGGCAGAGTTCGACACAGTGCTACTCCTTATCAAACGAAACGTCGGCGGCGGGAAGTTCAATCGTAAAGACCGAACCGTGCGGGTCCGCCGCGGCAACCTCTATGCTACCGCCATGCGCCAACGCAATGGAACGGCAGAGTGAAAGACCCAGGCCCACGCTGCGGTGGCTGTCGGCCAGACCATGGTTGGCGGTATAGAACGACTCAAAGATCCGCTCGCGGTCCTCGGGTGCGATGCCCGGACCATCATCGGCCACCGAGCACGCCACGCGTCCATCGTCGACGCTAATCGAAATCACGATATGCGAGCCTGCGGGCGTATAGGTGATGGCGTTGTTCACCAGATTGACCACCAGCTGCACCATCAGGCGCGCATCGACGTTGACGAGCGCCGGCTCATCGCACGCCACCACCTTAAGGTCGTGCTCGCGCACGGCCGGATTTACGTGGCGCAGTGCCTCCTCGACGATATCATCCATGAGCTCGAGCGTAGTCGACAGATGCATGCCCCCGCCCTCGAGCTTGGTGATGGCGAGCAGGTTCTCGACGGTAGCGTTGAGCCATTGCGCATCCGAGCGAATGGACAGGAGCAGGCCGCGGCGCGTCTGGCTATCGAGCACGGCCGTGCCGGTCGAGCCCTGGTCGAGCAGCACGTCGGCATTGCCCGAAATACTGGTGAGTGGCGTGCGCAGGTCGTGCGAGATGGAGCGCAGCAGGTTGGCGCGCAGCTGCTCGTTTTTGGCGAGCACCGCCGCCTCCTCGCGGGCCTCCATGGCGCGGGCGCGATCGAGTGCCAGCTCGCCTTCGCTCACGATGGCATCGGCAAGTGTCCGCTCCTCGTGCGTCAGCACGTCGGGCTCGGCAACGATAGCCAGCACGCCCACCACCGAGGCGGGGTCGCCCGAGCGCACGAAGCCGTCACCTGTGCGGACCGTCAGGTAGATGCCATAAAACGCCGAGCCGCCAAACGTGGCGTCGAGCGGGGTTCCCACGTAAGCCGACGCCGAGAGTCGCGGTGGCATCTGGGGCGTCAGCTGGTGCACCGGCGCGGCATCGCCCACAGCCGTGTACGTCGCACGCGGCAGCAGGTCATCATCGTCGGCGTCGGCGCTGTACCACACGACCGGACAGCCCGAAAGACGAGCCAGCTGCGTTGCCATGGCATGGATAATTTGCTGCTGGTCGGCACACCGCTGTAGCATGCGGTTAGTCTCGAGCACCATATGCGTGCGGCGGTCGCTGGCGGCAGCCTGTGCCAAGGCGCGGCGCAGGGCCAACGCAATCGAGCTCGACACAAGCGAGACCACGAACATGATGAAGAACATGCCGGGATAGCCGCGGTCGATAAGCGACAGCGAGTAGCGCGGGTCGACAAACAAGAAGTTGTAGAGCGCCACGGCGGCAGCCGAGCTCAGCAAGCAATACAGGCGACTCCAGGTAAAGAATGCGCACAGCTGAACGGCGAACACATAGACAATCATGATGCTCGGCGCGAGACCCGGATGGTCGAGCAGCGCGCCTACAATCGTCGCTGCGACCAGCAGCCCCGCCGATACGCAGGCGTCATACAGAGGAGTGCGGCGCGTCAGCGTTGTGCGCCGCCACCAAAAGCTATCGGCAATATCGCCGTCCGCACGGACGTCCATCAGCGCCCCGCCCCTCTCTCAAAAACAAAAACCACCACAAAGGGACAGACACCTTTGTGGTGGCTTTCCCTCGTGGTGGTTCTAAGTGTAAAGCCTTCTACGACCGGCAGCCGCTAGACAAACAGCACGTGCGCGAGCAGTGCGCACACGCACACCGCTCCAAATACCAGTGCCACGATCGAAATCACGCGATCGGCCATGTCCATGTTGGCGCGATTCGTAAAGAACCGATCTTCGGCGGCGTCGACGCGCGCCTCACGCACCATCTCGGCCGCAAGATCGCGACCATCAAGTACCTTTGCATCCATGGTTTCCTCCCAGGACTCAATCCCTGTCATTGCAAGCCTGCCCGTTCGCAGCCAAACCTTAAGCGGCGCCTACGGACGCTCGTTGGGGGCCAGGCGCTGCATCTTGTTCACAGCCTTGAACTTGGTAAACAGCGGCACATACTCAAAGCTCACGTTGGAGTTCTCCAGGCCGTACCAGCGCGCAGGCGTACCGGCAAAGCGGCGGATAATGTACTTGAGCGTGATGGCCGTACGCTCGCTCGGCTCCACGTCACTCTCGGGCGCCAGGAGCTTGCGGATCATGACGAACTTGAACGTACCGATGTTGCCCGGATCCTTGTAGACCGAGTAGTCATGCATCTGCGGCGGCAGCTCGCCAGTGGCGGCAAGATCCTGAACAACCTGGCGCAGGTAGGCGTTCACGCGCTGGTTAACCTTGTAGCCCAGGTACAGATGCACGCGGAACACGTAGTCGGTGCCGAATGTCTCGACCGAATAGGCAAAGGTGTGCGGCTCATCCATGGTCTCGACATTCACGAACCACCAGGCGCGAGCGCGCTTGGGATGCTTGTCCAGAATCGAGTAGACGATATCGCGGTCGATATAGTCGGTATGGGTGTCCTTGGTCAGGTACACGATGTTGTCGCTCAGGCGCTCGTAGCGATCGTCGTCGCGCAGGCGCTTGAGCTGCGGCAGGTAGCTGCGCAGCGGCAGCAGCGTAAACTGGCGCTGCTCGACCGCCGTGCCATTGTACCAGCACACCATGATGCCCATGATGAGCATGGCCATCAGAATGGTGAAATAGCCACCGTGGAAGAACTTGGTGAGCGAACTCACGAAGAAGAAGCCCTCGAGCAAAAGGAAGAAGGCCGCGAAAATCCACGGAGCAACCTTGAGCTTGCGCTCCTCGTGCAGGTAGAAGAAGAGCAGCAGCGTGGTGCACATCATAGTCAGCGTAATGGCAAGGCCATACGCGGCTTCCATATGCGCCGAGTTCTGGAACAGCAGCACCACGATGACGCAGCCCACAAGCATGACGTTATTGACCATGGGAATATAGAGCTGGCCCTTGGTCTCGGCAGGATAGAAAACCTGCATGTGCGGCATGAGGTCCAGGCGGCTGGCCTCGGACACCAGCGAGAATGCGCCGGTAATGAGCGCCTGCGAGGCAATGATGGCCGCGACGGTGGAAAGGCCGACGGCAAACGGGCGCAGGCCCGGGGCGAGCATCTGGTAGAACGGGTTGAGGTCGGCAATGCCCATGAGCTCGGGGTTGGCAGCGTTGTTCATAAGCCAAGCGCCCTGGCCCATATAGGAAAGCAGCAGGCAGCACTTAACGAACGGCCAGGTGGCATAAATGTTACCGCGGCCAACGTGGCCCATGTCGGAGTAGAGCGCCTCGGCACCGGTGGTGGCAAGGAAGCAGCTGCCCAGAATCATGATGCCCGCGTGGTTGTTGGGGCTCAGCAAAAAGGCGATGCCGCGCACCGGGTTGAGGCACAGCAGCACGGCGGGATGCTGGAAGACAAAGAACAGACCCGTGCCGCCCAGGAACAGGAACCACAGCGTCATGATGGGGCCAAAGGCGTGACCGATCTTGGCCGTACCGATGCGCTGTACCAAGAAGAGCACGATGATGATGGCGAGCGTAATGGCGACGACGCGGCCCTGGTCATCGCCCAGCACGGCATGGACCGCCGGGATGGTGCGCAGGCCCTCGATGGCCGTAGTCACGGTAACGGCAGGCGTGAGGATGCCGTCGGCGAGCAGCGCGGCGCCACCCAGCATGGCAGGGATAATAAGCCACTTTCCGCAGCGCTTGACCAGGCTGTACAGGGCAAAGATGCCGCCCTCACCATGGTTATCGGCGCGCAGCGAGATGAGCACATACTTGATGGTGGTCAGCAGCGTGACCGTCCACACGACAAGGGAGAGCGCGCCGAGCACGAACTCCTCCGTGACGCTTCCGATGCCGCCGTTGCCGGCAACGAGCGCCTTGGTTACATACATAGGACTGGTGCCGATATCGCCGTACACCACGCCCAGCGTGACGAGCATCGCCGAGATGCTCACAGGAATCGCAGCGTGCGAGGCTGCCTCCTTGGCCTTTTGTTCCATAAGCCGGTTTCCTCCCAACTTTAATGTTCGAAGGAATTATAGGTAATCGGCCCATGTTTGAATGGCACTGTTTTCCCAGCTAGATAAACATTTATACGGCCTTTAAGCCATCTCGGCGATATGGAATGTGACAAAGGGACTGTCCCTTTGTCACATTCGTCATTTTCCAAGCCAATTTTTGAACCACCACTCCATGGAGCGGCTCATCTCGACCATAAAGGGACTCGTGTGCTTGCGGGTATAGATGTCCACGACGCGCTCCCCCACCTCGCGGGCGTGCGGACGAAACATCGCGTCCATCTCGGCCACCTGCGCGTCCATGGTCGCGGCATCCGCACGGCAGTAGCGCTCCTCGTGCACCAGGTTCACCACGGGATGCGCGATCGCCGGACGCTCCTTACGGGGCGTGCCGATGATGAGCATCGACAGCGGCATGGTATAGGGCGGCAAGTCCAGCAGCGCGGCAACTTCCTCGGCGTTCTCGACGATATCGCCGATGTAGCAGCTCCCCAGGCCCAGAGCCTCGGCGGCAACCACGGCGTTTTGGGCGGCGATCACGGCATCCTGCGCCGCGATGGCAAAGTCGCCCAGACCCGGTGCACGACGGGGCGCCTTGCCCGTACGCTCTACAAACTCGGGCTCAAAGCAACCCACATGCTCAAACAGATCGATCCACTTGGCATAGTCGACCACAAATATTAGTGCCCAAGGCGCCTTGGCGATCATGGGCTGGTGGTCGCACAGGTCGGCCAGACGATCCAGCGTAGCCTGCTCGCGAATGCTCACGATGGAATACATCATCATGGCGCCTGCCGACGGCGCACGGCTCGCCGCATGCAGAATCGCCGCCCGCTGCTCGTCGGTCACCGCCACGGGGCGGTCGTCATCATCACGCGCGAAGGCACGCGTAGACGAGCGATGCTCCAAAGTGTCCAGCACTGCATTGCCCGTAGTCTCGACCGGATAGCCGCCCGCGTCCATGCCAGCGCCCACGTCGCCCGCACTCGTCATACAAACCCGCTCGTTCATCGCCTCATCCTCGCCAATTCTTTAAGAAGCCTTTACGTTTCCGTGTAATTCCCGTCCATTATCGCGCAGGTCACCACTACATTGCGCCACACCGCCGCACATGCGCGTTAATATGGCTGGTTGTTGTGCGCAGCCCGCAAATGCAGCGCATATTTAGGTAACAATCGGGTAAACCCCCGCTTTCGTAGGTTTTAAGTTTGTGAGGAGTCTCAGCATGTTCGCTGCCGCCATCTCGCTTGTCGGTCTTGCGGCGACCGTCTACCTTGTTTTGCGCGAGGCCAAGGCCATTCGCACTCAGTCGGGCACCGTTGCCAAGGGCGCCTTCGCCTGGAGCGTCGCCTTCGGCCTGTTCCAGCTCTTTTTGACCATTTGGGGCGCTATTGGCCTCGTTGCGCAAAACGAGCCGCTCGCCTTCGTGATGCTCATCCTGACCAACGCCATCCTCACCGGATGCGCTTGGGCCAGCATCGCGCGCGACCGCATCACCCCGCGCGTCTTTGCGTTCGCTGCTACCGATGCCCCCGCCCCCACCGGCAAGCTCGCCCGCCTGCGCGGCGCCTTTGTGGGCCGCCCGCTCGTCGCCGCCGTCTTGTGCCTGCTGCTCGCCGGCGTCTTTGCGCTGCTGGGCATGGAAGTCTCGTCCAACCACGACTTTACCTGGGTCTACCCCCTGTGCATCCTGCTCGAGTGGGCCATCATCACCACGCTCATGGTCGGCCTGTTCTTCCTGTTCCAGCGCCACGGCGCAGCTCCCGCGGTCCTGGCCTTTGCCCTCTTTGTCCTGGGCATTGCCGAGTTCTTCGTCATCACGTTTAAATCCATGCCCATCCAGCCGGGCGACCTTTCGGCCATCTCCACCGCCGCCGCGGTCGCCGGCACCGGCTACACCTTCTCGATCTCGCTGTTCTGCGTGCTATCCATGGGCTTTACCGCCATCGCCATGCTGCTATGCGAGTACGCCGGCCTGGTGGCACCGCACCGTCAGAAGGGTGCCGCCAACGCCAAGCGCATGCTGCTCACCAACCTGCTCGTCGCCGTGCTGTGCCTGGGTGGCGTGACCGCGCATGTCACACTCATCGACTACTACAACACTCTCGGCATCACCGTCTACACCTGGCGCCCGCTCGAGAGCTACTGGCGCGAGGGCTATCTGCCTGCCTTTATTAGTGCGGCGCAGTCTATCAAGCCGCCCAAACCCGCCGACTACTCCGTCGACGATGCCAAGGCCACGCTCAAAAAGTACGCCAAGGCCTACGACAAGTCCGATGCCGCCAAGAGTGACGAGCGCGCCGCCGCAAAGGAGCAATTCGACAGCGAGAAGCCCACGGTCATCGCCATCATGAACGAGACCTTCTCGGATCTGTCGATCTACCAGAACATGCGCGCCGGCTACGAGGGCCCGCAGTACTTTAAGAACCTGTCCAACTGCCTCAGCCGCGGCAAGCTCTATGTGAGCGCCTACGGCGGCGGTACCGCCAATACCGAGTTTGAGTTTATGACCGGCAACTCCATGGCCAACCTGGGCTCGGGCGTGTACCCTTACACCATCTACAACATGGAGACAACCGGGAACCTGGCAGAGCAGTTCAAGTCGCTCGGATATTCCACCACGGCCATGCACCCCAACCACGCCACCAACTGGAACCGCGAGAACGTCTACAAGGACTTTGGCTTTGACCAGTTCCTGTCCATCAACGATTTCCAGGGCGCTGATACCCTGCGCGGCATGGTGACCGACCAGGCTACCTACGACAAGATTCTTGAGCTGCTCGACCAGAACGCCGATCCACAGTTTATCTTCGACGTGACCATGCAGAACCACTCGGGCTACGATACGGGCCTGCTGCCGGTCGACAAGCAGATGCACCTGAACATCGACACGACCGACCTGGACGCCAAGACCGTCGAGGACGGCACGCTGTCCGATGTCGACGAGTACGTCTCGTGCATTGAGCAGTCCGACCAGGCGCTGCGCTACTTCCTCAACGCCCTGAACAAACTCGATCGCAAGGTGGTCGTGGTGTTCTGGGGCGACCATCAGCCGTTCTTCCCGTCCAAGTTCAACGACAAGTGGTTTACCGACGAGGATGACGCCACCCACCAGGAGCGCTTGTGGCAGACCGACTACATCATCTGGGCCAACTACGACGTTGCCGGCTGCGACCAGACGAGTGAAGTCGACGACCTGTCCACCAACTACCTGTCCACGCAGCTGATGCAGCTGATCGGCGCACCCCTCTCCGACTACCAGAAAGCGCACATGACGCTGCGCGAGTCGCTGCCCGCCATCAACTCCGTCGGCTACGAGGACGCCAGCCTGCGCTGGGCGCTCTCCTCCAACGTCACCGGTGACGACGACGCCGCCGCGGCTGCCACCAAGGCACGCGAGGATTACGCCAAGATGCAGTACTACGAGATGTTCCGCGACGGCAAGAACGTGTACACCGAGCACTTCCAGACCGAGGCCAACGAGACCGACCCCAACCTGGCACCGGGTACGACCAAGATTAAGTAGCTGCTAGCTGCTGAGCCACAACTGAAACGTCTGTCCAGGCGGAGGCATATAAGGTTCCCTGCTCGGACAGTCCTGCGCAAGACGAAGGCCACATTAAGTGGCCTTCTTTGCGTGCGGAACTCGCGATGAACCTTATATGCCTCCGCCTGGACAGACGCCCTGATGTTGGGGCGTGGCTTGTCTTGGGTGTATCGCCGAACATATATAAGTTGAAGGCCACGTTATGTGGCCTTCTTTGTTTGCGGAAAGTGTGTCCCGGAATTCTTGTCTGGAATGGGATGCAGTTTCCGCTTGGGACCCGATTGGGAAAGTTCATCCCATTTCTCGGCCTAATTGTGGGACGCAGTTTCCGCTTGCGGAGTCTCCACTCAACAGAAAACCCGGGTGGCCTGTTTTTTGGCTACCCGGGTTTTTGGGTTGTCGATATGTTCGACTGGCTACTAGTGGGTCTTGCGGCGCTTGATCAGCATGATGAGGGCTATCACTACGAGCGTTGCTCCCGCTGCTGCTGCGGTGGCGACTAGGGCGAATGTTTGGTCGCCGGTGTTTGCGAGGTCCTTCGCTGTGGTCGTAGTCTTGACCTTGGTGTCGGTCTTAGCTCCGTTGTCGGACTTGGGCTTGTCCGGGTTCGTCGGGGTCTCAGGAGTCTCGGAGTCCTTTGAGCCTTCGGAATCGGTTGGGCCGGCGGTGTTTACCAGCGTATGGTCCAGGAACTTCTTGGCGCCCGCACTTGCCTGTGAGAACAGGCGGCGCGTGCGGATCGGGGTGGCGTTCACCGTTGTGGGCGCCGTCTCCTCGGCCTCGATATTCACGAGCGTCGTGCCGGTGTCGAGGCCCACGTCGTTGTATCCCACGTGGCAGTAATACTGCGCACCGTCATCGTCTGCGGTCAGGTCAATCTCGAGCTTTGAGGCCGTTCCAGCCGCGAGGTTGCCATCGGCACCCACGAGCTTAAACTCTGTCTCGCCGCGGCCCTTGCGGTACCACATATAGGTCGGTGCCAGCCCTGTTTCGCTATCGTCGGCACCGAGTTGCTTCACATGGCCAATCGCCGAGAGCGTCAGGTGGCTTCCCGCCGTGCGCTCAACCGAAAAGTCGTATCCAAGATCCGACCCCTCCGCAGCATCCGCCGCAGGTCCGCTCACGGTCATCGTCATGCCATCGGGCATGGTCTTGACCGTGATGATTGCCGAGCGAATACCTGTTTCGGTCGTGGATCCATTCTTAACGGCGGCGATGGCGAATCGATACTCCGTATTGGGCTGCAGCCCATCCCACTTGAGCGAGGTCTGCGTGTTGTCGGCAATCTTCCAGCTATTGACGACCGCATCCGCCGCATTGCTCTGCAGCATGCCCACGCCGTAGCTAAAGCCACTCTTGTTTGCGAGTACATCGTCCCAGCTAAACGTAACGCTGGTCGAATCGACGGCGTTTGCCGTAAAGCCCGTCACGGCCGGCGCGTCGGGCATCTCGACGTCCTTAACGTCATAGCCCACGATCCAGAACTGGTCGGTGTCCTTGGTGCCGAGCTTGTCGCCCGAGTCTGCCTCGAACTTGTCGACATCCACCGCGTTGACGCCCAGACGCCACACAAAACCGTACTTGCCCTGCGCGGCCTCGGGCAGGTTGTCGACGGTGCCGCCGTATTCGGTCGATTCACTCGAGGAGTTACCCGTAGTAAAGCCGGCGTTGGCACCAAAGCACAGGCCGCCAAACAACTCGTGCTTTGCGAGCTTCGCGCCCATGACAACGCTGCCGTTCAGCGTCAAGCCGAGCTCGAGCTCCTGCTCCTTGCCCTCCTCGACTTCGATGGTCTGCTCAATGCTCGCCCCCGACTGCGCGGCGGCGCCGTTAAACCCATCGTGCGTGTAGGCGCGCGTTACGCCAGGCTTGCCCAGGCCAAAGGAATCCCCAACGGGAGTCTCGCCGTTGAGCGTCGTTTGATAGGTTCCGGGTTCTCCCGACCGGTTGGTCAAAAAGTAGCTGAGCGGCGTCATATTGTGCTGTTTGGCAATGCGGTCATAGGCCTCGACATTAACGACCGAGGTCTGCGCGCCGAGCGACACGGGCGCCGCCATCACGCCCTTGCCACCAGTTTCCTCATTTTCGATCTCATACTCGTAATAGACCATCGGAATCGTGTAGAGCACGGCCTTGTCACCCTCGCCGGCATGCGACTCATAGCTTACGCTTGCGCTGACCGTGCGCTCGCTCCGGTAGTCATAGCATCCCTCGGCGGCAAAATCGACTGAAGCATTCATCGCGACCAGGGGCGGACCGGTCTGCACCTCGACGGCAACGCCCAACTCGGCGCCAATGGTATAGCCCTGGGATGTCCCCGTGCCCTTTTCCTCTCCGTATGACGTGCCGCCCAACACCAGATAGCCGTATGCCTGCTCCAGATCCTCAACATAGGGCGCATCCTGCAGCACGGCAAGCACGCGCGGGTTGGTATAGACCTTGTAGCGGTCCTTGTACGTGATCTTGACGCTGTCGTTGTCGACATCGGGCAGCGCGAGCGAGATAAATGTGCCGTAGGTAGTGCCGCGACGGTTGCTCTCGCTAATCACCTGCTCCTCGCCACGGCGCACCTTTCCGTTCTCGTCGAGCGAAAAATGCGAGGCGGTCATCCAATAGTAGTCATCGTTCTTGCGCAGGTCCTCGTCGCGGTGCTTGCCCACCACGGCGATAAAGCTCTCGTTATAGCGGTCCGAACCCGAGACGCTGCCCGCCTTGACGTCGCTGATCCACACCTGCTCTATACCCTTGTGGTCATGCTTGTTGCTGCTGTTGTATTGCTGACCGCTCATGCTCATGGTTCCGACCATGGACCCCAAGCCCTGAGCCCCGCTCTGTGCCGTGTTGCAGGCAAAGTCGCGGAACACATCGCCGCCCACGAGCACCTCGTCGACCGCCAGCTGCTCGGACAGGCCGTCAAGGTTGGCAGTGGCAAGGGCAATAGGCGCCAAGGTGCACGGATAGCGCTTATCCTGAGCGCTATCCTTCCATGCGCTGTTGGGCACATGCATCAGCCCATAGGAGGCGAGGAGCCCGTCTCTGTATTCCTTGCAATCGGAAAGCTTGAACTCGCCAGACTCCGAGTCAAAATACGCGTAGCGGTACAGCGCGCCGTACAGCCCCTTGCTGCCGTCAGAAGCGCCGTAATCAAAAGCGCTGCGTTGCCAGTCATAGCCCGCAAGAATAAGGCCCGTGACGGTTTCACCCGTCTTCTTTCCTTCTTCATCGTAGGCGGCAAACGTGCCGAACGTCGCATTCGCAGCGACCATGGTCTTGCCGTTCGCGGAGAGGGAGATTGCGCCCGCGTCGCCCAGAGCATCGACATGGACGAGCGCACCCTTGGATGCATCCCACGAAAACAGCTCGCAATGCGTCGACTTATCAATATTCTTCTTGCCGTAGGGTGCCGAGACCACGATGGCGAGGTCATCGCAAAAATCGCGATCGAGGTCGCCGGCCGCTAGCGAAACGACAGGAGCTGACTGAAGCTGCGTCCAGGAGTCGTTCCCGCCCTTGTTGTGCGTGGTGTAGTCCGCGGCGTTACCGGCATCGATCTTGACGACGCTTTGCTTCCAGTTGCCGCCCTCCAAGTCATACATGTCGACTACAGCCTTGCGCACGCCGTTCTCGTCGACATAGCAGCCCGCGTAGACAAAAAGCTCGTCGACGCCGTCGCCATCGACATCGCCCGCCTCGACATCAAAGACGGCGTCGTGCTCTTGCAGGTAACCGGCATCCAGGTACTTAAAACGGCCTTCGTACATCATATTAGTGTTGACCGTCACCGGCAGGTGTGTGTCGAGAGTGCGCGTACGCCCGTTGCTAAACGAGTAGAGGACCAGCTCAACCTTTCCGGCGTATGACTTGCCGTCAATCGTCGTGGAGGAACTGTCGCCGTAGGCACGGAGCTCGGCAACGCGGCTCTTTTTGCCCGTGCTGGCGTCGCTGCAGAACTCAACACTCGTGGCGTGAATGCCCGAGAAACCGTTGTTGTCGTTGGCGAGTACTGTTGAGGACTCATTGTTGCTTAGGTACGACCAGGTGCCGCCACCGTAGTCGCTATGCTTGTAGAGATCGCTGTTCGTATCGAAGTTGTTGACGTTTTGCCAGAACTTTGCGGCGCCCCACACACTTCCATAGCCATCGGTGAGTTTGCTGCTGCCGCCAATGTCACCGCGCTCGACGTTCTCGAGCTTGTCGCGCAGAGTGTAGCGATTGCCATCGCTACCGTTAGCTGCCATATAGACCTCGCTGCGCGTGGCAAACGTCGTGGGGGTATCAGTGGAATAGGGGCCAATGGTATCGGCCGGAATGTCCTCGCTCGTGCCCAGACCCAGGGCTTGATAATCCTGCTCGGTCATATCGGTGATTGCGGGCGCGTCTGCCGCCTGGGCAACCTGGGGCGTGGCCGTGAAGCAGGCGACGCTCGTGGCGATCAACGCAGCAAGCGCCGCCGTCCCAACAAGCGGGATTTTCGACAGCCTACGGATACGGGGGTGTGGAACGTACATGAGGGACCTCGCTTTATTCGAGTGGAGTGGACTCATTTTTGCAAATGATACATCCGATGCCCGATATCACGTGTCTCATTTTCGCCAACGGCGTGTCTCATTTTTGAGAATCCGAGATGCCGCGGAAATCTTATCCCAGCTCAAAGGCCATTTCTGGGATGTATTTTCCGTCGAGTGCCTCATCGGGAAACTGCATCCCATTTCAAGCGTCGATTCTGGGACGCACTTTCCCCTTAGACCCTCAACCGGAAACCGCATCCCACTTTGAGCGCAAATTCCGGGATGCATTTTCCGCTTGAGCCTCATTGGGAAACGGCGTCCCACTTTGAGGGCTGATTGTGGGATGCATTTTCCGGTTTTGCTCTCATTGGGAAAATGCATCCCGTTTCTTGACCGAATAATGGGACGCAATTTCCCGTTGGAGCGCCTTTGGGAAAGTGTGTCCCACTTCGACCGCCCAGAGTGGGATGCACTTTCCGCAAAGCACCTCAACGGGAAACTACGTCCCATTCCAAAGGCAAATTCCGGGACGCATTTTTCGAAAGCCTGCCCATCCGGAAAGCCCGTCCCACTTTGGACGCATCCGGGCACGGAACCATCGACCTATCAGGCCTCCCATCAATAAAGAGGCGTCCTCCCGGGCGGCGGGCACGAAGTTCATCGCGAGTTCCGTACGCAAAGAAGGCCACTTAATGTGGCCTTTGTCTTGCGCAGGACTGTAGAGCAGGGAACTTCGTGCCCCGACGCCCGGGAGGACGTTTCATTTAGAAAGATGGACCGACCGCCGTCAGCGATGGGAGCTACTCCCCCAGCACGGCCTTTTTGGCGGCTGCAGCCATGTTGTCCAGATCTTCCTTGGTGGGGTGATCCTTTGCGGCGACCCAGTTATCGAGCAGCATCTTAAAGCGGACATTGTCGGGATCTTGCTCGAGCATGGCCTCGTAGCGCTGCTTTACGGCAGGGCCCATCTTGCCCTGGCACATCGCCCAACCCGCAAGCTCGGCATCCTCAGCCAAATTGGAGGTCACACGATCGATAATCTGCTGATAATAGCTCTGGTCGGCCCCAAAACCGCAGGTGCCAAACAGAAAGACGCGCTTGCCGTGCAAGGCGGAGAGCAACGCCGCGACCGAAGGCGTGCACGCGCCCTTGTCGCACCAAAAACCGACGAGCACTGTGTCGGCCGCGCAGGCGCCCTGCGCCTCGAGCGCAACCTGATCTGCATCCGCATCGTCGCTCAACGCCGCGGCATGGACAAACTCAACGCCCGCAGCCTGCAGAGTGCGCTTGATCGCACCCGAAACCATCCTGGTATTACCGCTCTTGCTGTTGACCACCAAAGAGCATGTCATAGTCACGTTGCCTCGTTTCCCCCGAAACTCGAGCCATTAATGCAATTTATTAGATGAATATCTTAGTACTAACGGGACAGATGTAAACCACCGTCTGTCGATTGATTAATTTGCACCACGGGCTTGCTCACTGGGCAAACTGGCTGCGGTAGAGTTCGGCGTAGAAGCCGCCTGCCGCTAGCAGCTCGTCGTGCGTGCCGCGCTCGATAATCTGGCCGTCGCGCATGACCAGAATGCAATCGGCGTTGCGGATGGTGCTCAGGCGGTGCGCCACGACAAAGCTTGTGCGGCCGGCCATGAGCTCGTCGAATGCCGCCTGAACCTGCAGCTCGGTGCGGGTGTCGATACTCGAGGTCGCCTCGTCCAGCAGCAGGATAGCCGGATCGGTGAGCATAACGCGCGCGATGCACAGCAGCTGCTTTTGACCCTGGCTAAACGTGCCGCCGTCCTCGCCGATGACCGTATCGTAGCCTTTCGGCAGCTGCACGATAAACTTGTGCGCGTGCGCGCGCTTGGCGGCTTCGATAACCTGCTCGCGCGTGGCGTCGGGACAGCCGTAGGCAATGTTCTGGGCCACCGTGCCCTCGAACAGCCAGGTGTCCTGCAGCACCATGCCAAAGGCACGGCGCAGGCTCGAGCGCGTGTAGTCGCGCGAAGCCTTGCCATCGACCGCGATGCGGCCGGCATCGATATCGTAAAAGCGCAGCAGCAGGTTGATGAGCGTCGTCTTGCCGCAGCCCGTGGGGCCGACCAGGGCAATGCGCATGCCGGGCTTGGCCTCGATGCAGATATCTTGCAGCAGCTTGCGGTCGGGCACATAGCTAAAGTCCACGTGTTCAAAGGTCACCTCGCCCTGCGGGGCGGCAAGTTCCCCGGCATCCGACGCGTCGGGCTCCTGCTCGCGCGCATCGAGCAGCGCGAACATGCGGCGCGCCGAGGCATACGCCGTCTGGATCTGCGTAATGACGTTGGTAACCTCGTTGAACGGCTTGGTGTACTGGTTGGCGTAGGACAGGAAAATCTGCACGCCGCCCACCGTAAGCGCCGCCGGCACGCCCGTGATCACGCCCACGCAGCCAATCACAGCGACCGCGGCGTAGATGATGTTGTTGATAAAGCGCGTACCGGGGTTAGAGAGCGAACCCATAAACTGCGCGCGTTCACCTGCCGTATAGAGCTCAGCGTTAAGGGCATCAAAGCGCTGTTGAGCTTGCGGGCCGTAGGCGAAGGCGTCCACCAGCTTTTGCTCGCCCACATACTCCTCGATATGACCGCCCAGCTGACCCTGAATACGCTGCTGGGCCGTAAAGCTCTTGTTGGAAAGCTTGGCGATGGCGCCGGCTGCAAAAATGGAAAGCGGCGTGACGAGCACCACCACGAGCGTCATGGTCAGGTTAATGGAGAGCATAAACGCGAGCGTGCCCACAATGGTGATAACGCCGGTGAAAAGCTGGGTAAAGCCCTGCAGCAGACCGTCGCCCACTTGGTCAACATCGTTGACCACGCGGCTCATAAGGTCGCCGTGGGCGTGGCTGTCGATAAAGCTGAGCGGCATGCGGCTGAGCTTGTCGCTCGCCTCCACGCGCATGTCGCGCACCGTCTCGTAGGACAGGCGGTTGACGCAATAGCCCTGCAGCCACTGGAAGGCCGCGGCACCTACCACGACGAGCGCGAGTTTGGTGACAAGCGGCAGCAGCGCGTCAAAGTTCACCTGACCGGCGGCAATGATCAGGTCGATGCCCTCGCCGATGAGAATAGGTGTGTAGAGCTGCAAAATCACGGAGATAGCGGCACTCACGAACGACGCTGCAAACGAAATGCGGTGCGGGCGAACATAGCCCAGCAGGCGGCGAGTCACCGCACCCACGGGATAGCGCTCGGGATCGCCGGGCTGGCGCGGACCGTCACCCAGGTCGTTAAGGTTATCGTTACCGGACACGTTGGCCGTCATCGTGGCGACCGAACCGGAAGAAGTATACGGGTTCATTTAGCAGCCCTCCTTTGTGCAGACGGATGCGGGGGCGGTTGGAGCGGGCACGAGCGCCGCACTCCCCTGCTGGCCCTCGAGCTCCTCGCGGCGAAGCTGCGACTGGCAGATCTCGCGATAGAGCTGGCAGGTCGTGTACAGTTCATCGTGCGTGCCCAGGCCCGCAACCGAGCCGTGGTCGAGTACGCAGATCATGTCGGCGTCGCGCACGGTCGAGACGCGCTGGGTCACAATCACCGTGGTCAGCGGCAGCCCGCCCTCGGCGGCACCGCGCACGCTGCGCTCGCGAATGGCATGGCGAAGCGCCGCGTCGGTCTTAAAGTCGAGCGCCGAGGCGGAGTCGTCCATGATCAGAACCTGCGGCGAGCCCACCAAGGCGCGCGCGATAGTCAGACGCTGACGCTGGCCACCGCTGAAGTTCTTGCCGCCGGCCTCGACCGGGGCATCGAGCCCCTGCGGCTTGTTGCGCACGAACTCGCTCGCCTGCGCCATGTCGAGTGCCGCCCAGAGTTCCTCGTCGGTTGCCGCCTCATCGCGCCAGGTCAGGTTGCTGCGGATGGTGCCGCTCACCAGCGACGCGCGCTGTGGGACGGTCGCGACCACACGGCGCAGCTGGTCGAGCGGCCAGGCGCGCACGTCGGCGCCCATCACGCTCACGCTGCCGGCGCTCGCATCGTACAGGCGCGGGATAAGCGAGACAAGCGTGGACTTACCGCTGCCTGTACCGCCGATAATGCCGAGCGTTTTGCCCAGTGGCAGCTTCAGGGTCACATCGCTCACGGCATTTGCCGCGCCCGCGCCAAACGAAAAGCTCGCATGGTCAAAGCTCAGCGCGGGGACTGGAGCCGAGCCACCCGCCAGTTCGCTCGGCTCGGGCAGCGCGACCGGCTGGTTGCCCTCGTCGGTGATGCTCGGCTCGCAGTTGAGCACCTCATTGATGCGCGACGCGCTGGCGCTCGCCTTGGTAAAGACCACGACCAGGTTGGCGACGTACACGATAGAGGTGAGCGTCTGCGTCATGTAGTTAACAAACGCCATGACCTGGCCCTGCGTGAGCTCACCCACGTTGACCTGGATGCCGCCCACCCACAGGATGGCGCACACGCCCAGGTTCATCACCAAAAACGTGACGGGGTTAAGGATCGACGAGAGCTTGCCCACCGCGATGGCGGTATGAGCCTGGTCGTCGGCGGCTTCGGCAAAACGCTTGCGCTCGTGGTCCTCGCGCACAAAGGCACGAACCACGCGAGCGCCCGAAAGGCCCTCGCGGCAGATAAGCGCGATACGGTCGAGCTTTGCCTGCAGCTGCTTGTAATACGGAATGCAGCGCGCCATGACAAACCAAAACACCAAGCCGATGGCGGGCGTGCAAATCAAAAAGATGATGCCGAGCTTAAGGTCGATGGCGAGGGCCGCGACCATGGAGCCCACCGCCAGGAAAGGCCAGCGGATGAGCATACGCACGCCCAGCGCCACGGCGAGCTGCACCTGGTTGACGTCGTTGGTAATGCGCGTGATGAGCGACGGCGTGCCAAAGCGATCGAGCTCAGCATAGCTCAGCTTGTTGATGTGCTTGTAGAGTGCGCCGCGAATGTCGGTGCCCATGCCCTGCGAGGTGAGCGCCGCCATCTTTTGGCAGACAAGCGTAAACGAGATGCCGATCACGGCCATAGCGGCAAGTACCATGCCGTAGTGGATAACGGCGCTCACGTCGTGCGAGCCAATGCCCTTATCGATCATCTGGGCAATCACCAGCGGCGTCAGCAGGTCAAAGATCACTTCGATCAGCTTGCACGCAGGACCAACCACCATATACCGGCGAAACTTACCACCAAAACGCCTGAGCAGCTCAACCATGTATAGGCGCTCCCTATCATCATCTCTCTTCAATCTGATTCATGATAGTACGGAGAGCCCTGGAGATGCGTAAGCAACTCGTTACAGAACAAGCCCCCGAAACAATCAGGAAACTAGGCACAGAGACAAAGCGCCCGAACATGTTTTGGCAAAGCCAATGAGCAGCACTAGACAAGGGATTGAATTGTTCAGATTAACGCGCCTTTACGGGTGATTTTTGGACGACGGGGCCCGGCCGGCGGCGAGGTGTTTGGTAGTCGAGCGATCCCGCAGGCAAAGCCGAGGACCAGCGAGACACCAAATACCTCGCCGCCGGCCGGGCCATGTCGCGGCACCAAAAAAC
>ULRN01035938.1_pt1 | contig 24864 bp, 16 predicted proteins | sample 1955461 | NCBI WGS metagenome assembly ULRN01 (sample SAMEA4835683, study PRJEB28245) | human gut metagenome | biome: gut microbiome; material: fecal sample | place: Denmark | collected 2008 | reverse complement strand
GCAAAATCCCACTAAACCCTATAGGTTGCGGATTTGAGGGGAATATCTTTCACTCTTGCCAAGGAAAATATCAGCAGCAAGATGAAACATGACATCTCTTATAGTGGCAAGCAATTGGATTCATCACTCACTCTTGCATGTATTTGCAAGAAGCTTGGCAACCCTATAGCTATCGTTCATGAACAGGCAAGAGATATGTATGACGATGCTCGGCAAGAATGGTACGACACCCATAATGCCTACGAGGTAAGAGATATAGACAGAGTGTTCCCTGATTTCGATTTACGTTTCCCCTGGCAAGCCCAAGCAAGAATGTATGATACCCCGCAGATGTGTGGCAACGAACAGACTTTGGGACAAGACTTCTTTATTGAATTGTACCAAGCAGCAGATGATGTTTCTGATATAGGTAAAGGAGTAATTCAAGTAGGACTTGCTTCTCTCGGAGCCATTCTCTTTCCTCCATATCAACCTGCCATATCTGCTGGTGGTGGAAGTTCATCTTCCAAACTTGGTTGGGGTGATGATGATAAATACAAGAAAAAATATAGCAGTAGAAGTCGCAGCTTCGGAAGAGGCAGACGTTAATCAAACTTATAAACATCAACAATATGGCTAAATTAAATGAACAATTAGAGGATATACTTGATGACTTGTCTGTCATCAAAAACAATAATGTCGCAATAGAACAAAGACTTGGTAATATCGAAAATATATTGGCGAAGTTGGCGACGAAAGAGAAGGTCGCACCAATAACGCCTGTTGCAAGCACCTCAGCAGCCTCCTTTCCTTATGACGAGATAAAAAGTGCTGTTCACGAAGAAATGGATAGTTACTTTAACGCTATGTCTGATTCTGCAGAACTTCTATCGGATAAGACCCTCAAACGCCTGGGGACTATCTTCATTGAACTGTATGTTGAAGAAATAGAAAAATACTTGGAAAAAGACGAAAAGGAAAGAGAGTGCAAACGCAACGTGTATCTGCAAAAGCGAAAAGCGCAAGGCTTAATGACCATTGGGCAAGTGGCAGAATGGGCTCCACAATATTCTCTTGAGATTCAACGGACAATCCGTTACATCGGCATGAAAATTCTTGATGAGAATGAATCTGTAGAAAAAGCACATGCGATTTTGAAGATATGGGGCGATGCCCTGCAAAACATCACAAGTCCCAAACCGTCTCCTTCACCTACGCTGAAATCGTGGTGGCTCTACAGATGGAATAGATTCAAACAACGGACTGACAAATGGGGATTGCTCCAATGGTATCTTGTCATTCTTGGCATTATCGCCTGTGTTCTCTTTTCATCTCTATATCAAAATCGGGTTATGGATCTTGACAGGACCAACCGCATTTTCTACAAGAAGGTTATCATGGATGAAAAGAGAAAGAGGAATTATCAAGAGTTGGATTCACTTATCCATTCCAATTCTTTCTTCAAGACTTATAGGAGCTTGGAGTATTGAAACCTTACAAAATCACAAGACGATAGGATTATCCAAACTGGACACATCTATCGCCTTGTTAATAAGAACTGATATAACCATTATAGATCAGCCTTTGTCAATTCGCGTTTTGCTACTTCAATAGCACGAAACTGCAATTCTTTCTCACCCTCTATAGCATCCAATATTCTGTCTGCCAGCCACAAGGTGAGTAGCTCTTTCTCATCCACATGAAAGTATTCAGCCAGTTGGGGCACCTGGCTTCTCTTCGCTCGCCTATCCCCACGTTCTATCTTACTGAACATTGGAGTATCAATTTCTAAGTATGAAGCCACTTGGCGTTGCAATATTCCTTGTTCGTCTCTAAGAGACTTTATCTTGTTTCCTAATAACATTATGAATTCAATTTTGAGTTTGCCTAAAAACATTGAAATAAAATCATTCAACCACCTTCCACTCGCCTCCATTGCGTGGACCTCCGATTCTAATCAACCGTCCTCTTTGCTTTAATTTTTTGATATGGTAAGCAACTCCATCTTCTGTTATACCACATACGGATGCTATCTCTTTTGCCGTAACCTTAGGATTTTTGCTGATTATTTTTAGAATAGTTTCCGTAGTATCGGCAGGAGTTTCCGTAGTTACAGAGGATGTTTCCGTAGTATCGGCAGGAGTTTCCGTAGTTATTTCCGTAGTACTGGCAGGAGTTTTCGTAGTTCCATTAATGCTTCCCTCCAGTTTTAGGCAAGTTTCTATTCTATCAGGATTACTCTTTTCCTCAACAGTTGGTATGCTCCAACCATTATCCTTCCATCCTTTCGCAATAATATCAGCGCCAGTTCCTCCTTTCTCACCAATTCCCAAGAATACAAACATTTTTTGGATTACAGGGTTTCTGCATACACTATGTCCTCCTTCGTAGTATTCTTCCATGCTGATAAGCATTGTACCAGGATTTGACAAAACAATACGGTCGAAGTATCTGTCAATCACAATATTGCCCCTTACCGTATATGCTGCATGAATCAAACTGTTGGCAAAAGCCTCACGCAAAGCTACGTGAGCCGTGGTTGTATTATTCCTCATCTGATTGTTGTCAAGACTGAAAGGCACAGGCAAAGCGTGTTGCAATAAAGGTAAGACACGAGTGAAAAACTGATAAAGGTTGGCTTCCCATGTCCCATCGGGATATATGCGATTTGTCCAACGTACCTGAAGGTCGTCACTCAAATGCTCACGATAGTCTGGGAAAAATTCTTGGCAGCACTCTGGGTCTGTAATACTGTTAGTCTTGCCAAACATCAGCATGCCAGCAACAGTGAATCCTTCAGTTGATGTGGCTCTATCTTTGCGATAGGCACCTATGATTTCCAAAAACTTTTTGTCATCAAGCTCTGTCCAAGGATGGTTTTCATGCTTAATATCGTACGCACGACGATATTGGTGCAGAGTAGGTATGTCAATGTCATCAAAGGAATAGCCTCTTAAGATTCGTGAGTCTGCAGATGCTCTCATGTTGTTGGCATCCGAGTACATCTGCTTTATTTCATCATCACTACAGAGATAGTCACCCTCATCCCTGCGCTTATAAGTATGTCCAAACGGGGTAAGTGTAAGGTGGATGGGGCGCAAATCATATTGTGCACGAGGAATTCTGAAGGCAAGTAGATATTGCCCTCCGTCAGTCTTTATTTCTTCGATGTCACTCTCTACCAACAATGGAATGTTCACACACGACCTGTTGTGTGCGTCATCCCAAAACTGTTTTCTGTATTTTGCTACAAGTTCTTCAGAAAGACCATCTGGTGTGAATTTATGATTTTTCTCTTTCACTCCCAATACTATTGTGCCACCGTTGGTATTGGCCAAGGCTGAAAAAGAACGCCAAAATTCAGCCTTAGGAAACCCACCTGCGGCAGACTTATATTCCACCTCGGAGTTCTCTTTCAGTTGGAGCTTTAAATGTATTTGTTCTGATATGTTCATTTTTATCTTGATTTTATTATTCGTTTCAGATGATTTCTTTTATTTCAAATCAAGTGTTGGCTGTGCTTTATAATCTAAAACTAAATTAAAGCACTTCTGCAAAGTAAGAATACCTATTCCATTACATTCAGACAGTGAGGCCATAGAGCTATTATTTATATCATTTATTACTTTGTCTATCGCAACTATTTGATTCGATCTAATACCCATATTTTTTTTATCGTGCATGGACATTGATCCCCATTTCTCCTTAAATTGCTTGTACAATTCATCGGGAGCTTTGGGATCATACTCGTATATCTCTATAGGTATAGAACACTTCTCTAAATAAAAATGCATTATATTCAGGACCTCTATTTTGTCAAGACCGCCATTATGTGTTCCTAATAAAGGAAAGGCTATTGAAGTTATACCTTTTTCTTTGTACGTTTCAACAAACTTTTGAAGACCAACTTCTAAATATTCCATCTTGCTTGGATATTTCCAATGGAATTTTGTTGGAAAATTCAATACCCATTGCGATTCTTCTTGAGGTTGCTTGTATAGCCAAAGTTTGCCTATAGCAATCTGTTTGTTTTTACAAAATTCTTTATATTTCTCATACATTTCTGGGTATCTAAGTCTAAAGCCAAGAGCGACCCCCTTGCCCATTACTCCTACGCAATTTATTGTATTAACAATAGTTTGCTTGTCAGATGAGAAAATATTTCCTTTTTTAAATGTTATATTACTCATATATTATAGTTTTCAATTGTTCATAACGACTCCAATAATTAGCAGACATAGCCAACAATCCGTCTTCTTCATTGAATTTCTTTTCATTATTCTCATATAAGAACATGTGTTCCAAATATTTCAGGCCACCAGCATCTTTTGTGTATGAGGCAATATCACATTGATACAGTACCATTTTTAGTTGTAGCAAACATGATGCATCAATCTGAAGTTCTTCTGCATCTTTCTTGATTTCCTCTTGAAGCATACTACAATCATATTTTCCTTGGAAAAAACTGCCCAAGTGGTCATCCCTCAGCAGAACTTCAACAAGTTGTAACTCATAGTCTGTAAATGGAGACTCAGCCCAGAATTCTCTGATTAAAGAGAGAGTATGTGTATGCTGTGTTGCTCTATCTATAGCCTTTCCTATATCATGCATTGCTAGAACTAAACGCATCAAGTCAATATTCATCACTTTATTGTTCAGTTCAAATGCATACTTTTCAAATTGCTTACAAACAAGTAACGTATGTTGCTTAACAACGTAATGGCGTACCTTCGAATTATACAAATCTTCAAGTTTGGGCATTACAATTTCGAGTGCAGTTATGAGTTCTTCTGGATCAAACTCATCGTCATCAAAGCTAATGCCAAGATATTTCTCTATATCTTCCGTACGAGTGTATCTCGCTTCACGAGCAACAGATTCATGTTTGTACACCAGCCATCTTGGAGAGCGAGCAGCAGGATTCATATTGATGTAATAAATCTCAAAAGGAGTATCACCAAGTTCAACAGAGACAGCTTTATACAATTGAATAATATTCTTCTTTTCTGCTTTTATGTCTTTAGTGTTGTGAACTTTAACCTTTGTGATATTATTACTTTCTATTTGGAAGACATAATCTCCATCATATCTTGTATTAATAGAAAGTTTATCATTATCAATATTAAATAAAAGTTGAGGATTTTCATGTTCAAAGACATCCTCCGCTTCACATGTAGAAAAAATATGCTCACATATGGGGTCATCCTTAAATATTGAACGTAGGATCTCAGCTTCTTCTCTATCATAGCAGATAATCTGATAATCATTTATGTCAGAGAAATCGAACTCATCCTTAATCAAAAACTCCTGCTGCTTCTTGTCTCTAACAACCTTGTCATAATTGTTATGGCTATACAAATGCACTGCATCAATATTATATGGGTCATCAATTACCTTATATACATTAGCCCAATTCGTCTGAAGATTACCTGTACTATAGGAACATAAATTCGCACATTTAGCCAATACTTCCTGTAAATCAAATTTGAAGAATACAGGCATTGGACACATTGGCAAACCATTATTTAATGCACTCTGATAATATTTTGTATTTCTTTGCTTGCCTAAGCATTCATTATAGAACTGAGTTTGTGTACCAGTTCTATAGTAAAATCTTGCATAAGGATGCGCTTTGGATGATCGATGAACAACAGAACCAGCAGCATCATATTTTAAAAGTCCCAATTCATTTGCTCTATTTCGGCTTAGAATCTTACGAGTTCGTATTACCTCAATTGCATTAAACATATGAGTGAAATGGTACACATAAGGTTTTCCATGACAGTTAGATTTCAACTCGCAATAGAATTCCATCAGATTGAGTTCCTTCTTGAACGAACTTTCTATACCAGATGCTCTGAATGCTGGATTTTCAGACAATGCTACCCAATCCCACCTATCTCTGTATTTGTCAACTATTTCCTGAGTAAACTCAATATTTCCAGTTCTTGATATAATTGACCAATCAAGTTTTGTTTCAAACTTCTCAAGAATTTCGGCAGTAATAATGAAATCAGTTCTTCTGCATATAATATTCCAATTTAAGTAGTCCTTAAATTTTTCAAGAACCTCTTCTGTCAACGATAAATGCTGACTATTAGAAATAACATTCCAATCAAGATATGATTTGTACTTATCAAGAACGTCTGTATCAGATATGTTAATGTGAGAACTATGAGACAATACCTTCCAGTCCAATTTGTCCTTAAAGACAAATATTACATCTTTAGTTAGTTCTTCGCGACGTGAGATATGAGACCAATCAATACTCTTGCTTTTTAGGAGGTTGAGTACTTCCAATGTTGGATAGAAATCATCACGTTGTGATATAGCTTTCCAATTAAGGTCTTTATCTACCACTAAACGTAACAATTCAAGAGTAAATTCTATATCCTTACGTTGTATCAGCTCATTCCAGTCCCATTCTTTTGTCACTAATACAATCAAGGTGTCAGTATTGAGAGCAATTTCCTTTCTCTTTGATAGTATTGTCCAATTCCAGTTTTTGTCCTTAGTTTCTTTAATGAACTCTGCAGTAAACACACAATCATTACGAGAGGAAAGTGCTGCCCATTCCCAGTAAAAATCCTTATGCTCCATTACAAAGTCTGCGGTAAGGGCAAACGAATAGTTTTGTGAAATCGCATTCCAATCCCATGGGTAGGAAAGATGGGCTGAGATTGTCTCAATATCCAGTCTTACATCTTTCCTCTTAGACAATATAGCAAAATTCAGCCACTCATTAAACTTTTCTATATGCTTAATGAGTTCCTTTGGACGTTTAGGGTTATAACTGAAACATTTGCTGTTTTCAGAAAGGTAATCCCAGTCCCATTCTTCACTTCGAATTTTTAGAATTTTGTCACACCAGTTAATTGAAGTGAGGGTAGAAAGATACTTAAAGTTCCAGTCATAATCTTCATTTTCAAGAATGGAAACAACCAAATTCTCCCAATTATTGAAGTCCTTAGTTATACTCTTGTCCCATCTTAAGATTCTATCAAGAGCTTTAGAAGAAGAGAGTGCATCCCAATCAACATAAATTCCATACTCTTGATAATTTTTCAGATATGGTTCTATTTCAAAATCAGTACGGTTATATACGTCACTATAGTTCCAATCAAATCTAACAGATTTCAAAGACAGGTCATTCTGCAAAGATATTATATCTTCCGTTGAATAACGTTTTGTGAATAAAGCCCACAACCGTGTATTATCCTCCATCTGAGACAAAATGACAGCAATCTGTATCTTTATGCTTTTATCTGCAAGATCTTCATCAGTAAGAATGGTTTGCAGAAGCGACTCCCAATCCCAAAAGTCATAATATTCAGGAAGGTTCGATATTAAAAAATCGTGTTTAGCACGTGAAGTAATGTATTTCCAGTTCCATCTGTCAACATACAATGACAGATTATCTTGGATTTCTGCTATGTTTAGATATTCTGACAAATAATCCCAATCAAGTTTGTTCACCCAGCGAGTATCACCTAACTGAGTGATATGCATACTATCGCAGAAACGCTTTGTCAGGACTTTCCAATCCCAATTTTCTTCATTAAAGTTCCTACGAATAATACCCTCAGAAACCTTTTCTGTTACCAATGACCATAATTCTTTTGCAGACGCAATAGTCTTGAACGATGAATCTACATACAATTGATCAACATAATCTTCTCTTAAGTTTGCTATTACCACGTCAAGGGAAAGACACGTCATGTGTTTCTTGATGAAATCAATATTGTTCAGGACAATATCTCTGCATGATAATTGCGACCACGACCAATTGAAATCTACATTTGAATCGATTATATAACAATCTGTAACCGAAGCAGAAATGTGATTTAGTCCTTTCATGCTGAAATCCCTTCCTTTATAATGTTCAAAGATCTCTGAGTTCCATTCGATATTAGGATTGCATTCAAGACCAACTGCATAAAGGGTAGACTTCCAAGTGATAAAGCCCATCTTCTCATGCCAATCTATTAATTCTATTGACCATTGATAATCAGCCTTATTTGCATTGTAGTTTGTTGTGAGGCGTTCTTTACTTTCAATGACCGCAAAAGCGAATGCACTGGATTCACAGAATAAATGAGCCCAACTATTATCCGAGAATGCACGAGGCATAACATCCTCAATGTAAATATATTTACCAAATGTAGATATGTTACTAAGGATGAATCCAAGTTCTGCATTCAACGACAGAAATTTCCAGTTCCACTTACGGGTTGGATAAACACATATTGACTCAGGATGCAGAGTTAAATATCTTTCCGTTTGTGAATACATAACAAACGGAATGGTATCAATATATTGAAGAACAAACTCTTCTTCTAATTGAGGCATCAATGTCTCCCAGTCCCAATCAATAGTATCATTGTGCAGTTCAGGAATAACAATAATTCTCTTGACAAAGTCTATGCTACGATTTGCAGACAGAGATTCAATGTCCCAAGGGTACTTTGTGGCATTTTCAACAATAAAGTCATCACCAAATCTTTCTGAAATGATGATCCAGTCTAACAAGTCCTCATATTGTTTAAGTTTAGACTTAAGAGATTCTGTCGGACATACAGACGAGATTTTTGACCATTGGGCACCATTTGCAACTTTTGCAATGCAGTCAAACAGGCTCTTATCATTCCAGTCTAACATCTCACTATCGAGGAAATCGTCTAATGACCATACATCCATATAAGGGTACAGAGACTGGTAAGTCAGTTGCATACCACTTTCTCTAACTAAGTATAGATATTCTCCTATATGAATTTTGTTACGAACATACTGAGCATTACAACTGTTGAATAACAAGTCGTTAGCTTTCAAAGATACTTCATCTTGATAGAAAACAAGTGGGTACTTTTTACCATTATACTCATATAATCTGAAATCAACATAAGCTTCACCCATTCTTGCATCATGTGATGCTTCAGCTCTGAAAACTGAAGTTCTATCATCTGACTGCAATAATAGCCGTGCCGCAAGTTCCTCTGGTGCACTATACAATTCTTTTTCAATTGTGTTGACATTGAAATTATCATAAGACAACAATTTGCTTCCTTGGATTTTTGACACTATGCCAAGTGAGTCTCTGAAAGGGAAATACAGAAAGTCATTTTCTGTCTTTTGAGTAAGGTCAAAGCATTCGTTCAACAACTGCACACCTGAATAAAATTCATATTTAACCCCTTTCTTAAGAGCCAATTCTCCTAATGGAGTTACAGAAACCTTATGATCGGTATTACTAATCAATGCGAAATTCGTTAATTCAGAAAGGATTCCGCTAAAGATAGATACCTCTCCGGCATCTTTGTATCTTTTTGGAGTCATGCTAAAATCATCTTGAACGTTAAATCCAAGAACACTAGCTAACTTGTTCTCATAAATAGAACCACCATTATATTTTAAGGTCATCAGGAGCACCTTATCCAACTTGGTAAGTTCAACAGTTTTGTAGTAGGTAACATAACATGCCGTCTTGTTCAATCTCCACAAACGGAAATTAGAATCTATGGAACTTGAAGCATAAATGAGCTTACCTTTATTGATAATTTCTTTATAATCCATATTCTTCAGCTGTTAAAACTTTACCATTTTCATGATTGAATACTGTATTGTATACATTATCATAAATTTCCTTTGTTCTAAAGAGTTGACTGTCACCAACAATAATCAACAAACGTTTTGCGCGTGACAAAGCAACATTCAAACGGTTTGGAGATTGAGCAAAGCCAAGGTCGTTTTGTTTCGGATAACCATCTTCTCCATATTTCTTATAATCCGGCTTTTGCCCTTTCTCTGTTTGGATGCAGTGACTTCTTACCATTGATACAATAATAATATTGCGTTCCATTCCTTGGAATCTATCAACAGTACTAACTCTTATAGGCATCTCGTTAGGATTGAATTCTCTTGCCATTTCTTTGAGCAGGCGCAATTGCTTACCATAAAATGAAATCAAGCCAATTTGTTTGTCTTCTATGTTGCTCCACTTATTGTTATACTTATGGAATGAATCAGAGTTATTTATATCATGAAGCAACTTTTGAATTATTTTAACTTCTCCATAATTTACTCTTGACGTACCATCAAGCATCTCTGGAGAAGAAGAATCAATCCACAGTACATGAACATCTGGTTCAATAGGACCTGCAGTGATACCATGAAATCTTGACGCTCCATTATGAATATAGTCAGGGTCATTGATACCCAAGTCTTTAGGATGCACCAAACCACACTCCAAGCCACCTTCGTCCTTGTAGAATTGTTTTATTACTTCATTAATAGCAGGATGCATTCTGAACTGATAATTGAAAACACCCTTGAGCTTTTCATCTATCTGATTGTACAATCGCTCAAAATGCGATATTTCAAGAATATTGAAGTTTTTGATAACAAAACTCTTCAATTCTTTTATTCGCTGCAATTCTGTATTGTTTTTCTCTCGTTTGATTAAATATTCAAACGAGTTTATGAATGACTCTCTTGAAATCATTGGAGGCAACTGTCGATGGTCTCCAATGATAATATTCTTCTTACCATAAATCAAAGGCAGAGACAACTCCGCAGGTGTTGCCTTACTTGACTCATCCTGAATTACGACATCAAACCTAATTTTAGGGTTATATTCATTATCTCTCTGTGAAAAAATGCTTCGATATGTCTTATAGAATGCAGTAGGAACAAACTTTCCTTTTTTACTCCGAGTGGCAATATTTTCTGTAAAAATGATATTTTTCTGTCCTATTGAACTACATGTCGCACCCACTACATTACAGTTTGCAATGTAGTTATCAAAAAACAAAATCTTAAGATTGTCCGTAGGATTCTCCAGCAGTTCTTGCCAAAGTTCCTGGGCTTCTTTTGGCATACAGTCCTTATCCATTCTTCTACCAATGTTTTCCATCCAGTTCTGAAGGATTAACTTTTCGGGTGTTTCATAAACTGTATCTTCTACAGTTGTAGTAACATCGTCGTTATCATCGTCATCATCATCAATATTAAATGATTTCTTCTTTACTGTAATGTCTTTACCTTTTGCCCATCGGTACATGGCTGAGTATGAGAATTGAAGTCCTTCTGTTTCAAGACGAGACTCATCACCTATACGGATGGGCTTAACTAAATTGTGATAAGGATTTACAACTCTATCGATTGCGTTATCAACAGCTAGATTCGTTTCCGATGTTAGCAAAATCCTTGTGTTCTGGTTCTCACGTACATGTTGCCAAATCAGTTCTGCTATTGCTGTTGATTTTCCTGAGCCAGGAGGTCCCTGAATAAGAGACAAATCAGGAGCAAGAATTGCCTTAGCAATAGCCACCTTTTGAGACTTATTGTTAGCAATTCTCTTATTCAGAAGATGTTTGTCAATTTCTTGCAGTTCTAATTTGATATTATCTTCATAATCCTTAATACAAGCAGCTTTAGAAGCATCAAAGATGAAAGTACCAAGTGACAAATTCTCCACATCTCGACCTTCTACAATTCTGTTCAGCGACTCCTTCAGACGTGCCAGTTTTTCTAAATCCCCAGAAAGGTCTGGGGTTATTTCCGTGACATCAGTCTCTTCAAACAATTGCTTTGTAACTTCATAAAAATCACCAGAAATATCCAAAATTAGCTCTGGGTAGTTAGCCGTTCTTATCAGTTTTCCTATCTTCAATTCTCCAACTGTGAAATCTACACCCTTTAGTTCACGCACAGCATCAAGACGATCTTCGTCTCTGCTGGTAATGTCATTGTAATATGCCAATTTGACTTTATCTGAAGGTACTTCTGAGATTGTACACAAATATCTGGATTGGTCAAATGTCTTAAGTTTATGAATTAACTGAGCCTTAAAGGTCAATAGGTCTTCTATTTTCTGAAATTCTCGTGAAAATGCAAGTTCTGTTCCTTTCTTCTTCAGTTCAAGATGCAAATCATCAGAGAAATCATGGAGCTGATTCAGGATTTCTGTCATATCTGCTTTTCTATATTGGACGTCAAGGTTACACTTGTGACCATTCTTGAACAAGCCAAAATCCACAAACGGATATTCTTTACTCAACTCTGTAAGAAGTTCAGGCAAACTCTTTTCCTTCCAATTGAAATCAATACCGATTGAAGTACCCTTTGACGATATGGAATGGTCTATTGACGGCTTAAATGAAATGTGCAGATCGTCATTAAATTTATCAAGTTCTTCTCCTGTTGCCCAATCTCTATTTTCACGATACTTGTAATAGTACTTCTCTGTATAGTCATAATTGTTCTGACCAAACAATTTTTTTATCAGTTTGTTCCAGATATAGAAATCAAAATTGAAATCGGTAGTGTCCTTCGTATTAAAGAACTCTGACGATGTCATGTAAGCAACATCCGAGGTCTCTTCAAGTCCATCTTCTATATCCTCCTGCAATTTAGAACGTTTTACATTCTTGTAGAAAGTTATTGTATTGCCATTCAACTTAGGTAATCCAAGCGTGTTTGCTTGCCAATCATAACTATTCAGTGCATCATCATTAATAATGAAAGTAAATTCCACCTTACACATTTGCAATTCAAATACAGGCTTTATCAAATCCAAGAATTCTTGTGTGAAATATCCACCTTCAACAGTCACTTGCTTGTCTATATTTACGCCAGTGTTAAATTTCTTTCTGCTATTCGTGAACAATTCTATGTTATTCAGTTTGAGACCTGGATATTGCTTTTCAAGATAAACAATTATGCTTGGGTATGTAGGTATAATGGCTGATACTCGATCAGGAAGAGCCAGTTGAAGGCTATTGAATTCTTCATTCTCCTTCAGCCTATTTAATTCTTCGATGGATATTTGCAGACGATTATTTTTATCGAAATCATATTCCACTTCCAGTTTATCCAACAAATGTTTTACACCAGTAAACTGAGCGCATCTGTCCACAATACTACCATCAACGATAGGATTGTAAGTGAACGTGACGTACTCTTTATTGGCTTCTGTGCTGATTTTAGCTTTCACAGATTCACCCAACTTTTGCCAGTTGGAAATAGGGGCTAGGACATAGCCTTCTTCAAAATGACAATCATCATAATCAATGTTCAGGCTATCAACTATGTGTTGTTGAATTTCATCTGTGTTATCTGTGGTATCTACTCTGACATGCAGTTTCTCATTAATGATAGTGGTTGCTTCTGGTATAATAGTAATAGGAGCTGTTCTTTGTTTAAGAATCTGTTCCTGTACCTCTGTATGTTTTTGCCATATTTCCTTCAGTAAAGTTTTATCAGCAGTTTTCTTTGCTAGGTTTTCCTCTACTACTGCTCTTCTGCTTACAACAATATTGCTGTACTCTTTATTTATCTTTACAATTTTAACACTGATTGTCTGTCCCACGAATGTTTTCAAATCTGCAACTCTAACAATATCCGTTTGAGAACCTGGCATAAATGCTTCCATTCCGAAGACATCCACAATGGTACCACCTTTTGTGCGGCACTTAACATATGCTTTTACTGTCTCGTTATTGTCAAGTGCTTCATTAACTCGTTCCCAGGCTTTTGCTGCTCTTGCTTTCTTGTGCGACAGAATCAGCTGACCAAGATGATTACTCTTTGATTCTATGTAAACATCAACGACATCCCCTACTTTCAGTTCTGGATTATATATAAATTCACTTTTCTGTATAATACCGTCTGTACGATAGCCTATGTTAACAACCACTTCTCGTTGGGTGATAGAAATGACAGTACCAGAAACAACTGTATGTTCAATGTCGTCAACAGTTCCTTCATTCTGTTTTTCAGACATTTGAAAAGAGTCTTTTTTCTCAAAGGCGTCCCAATCGAAATCATCAAATATATCAGTCATATTTGCAATCTAATTCTATAGTTCATAATACATTCTTGTCTCCTTAAATGTAATCACAGGTGTGACCTTCTTCAATGTTTCCTCATCGACAATGCTATTCATATGCAAGCCAAACTGGAGTTTAGGCTTTGCCCACTTGTTGTTCCACAACTCCACATTCTTATCTCCAGCAACAACACGACACAAGCACATCTTATATGGCGACTTGCCATTTTTCTTGTCTTGCTGATACGTTATGTTTCGCAGCCAAAGTTGGTTGTAGTCGGAGTTAGGCTGATTGCAAAGCTTGGAATATACGAGATTTATGATTGCGCTCTTCTCTTTTTCGTCTTTAAGAGAATCGACCATTCTACTGAGAACCCGTAAAGCATAATGACAACAGCTAACATTCTCTAAAGCTATCTGGGCGCATACTGCAGACATGGCTCGCACACTGCCACCAACAAGACGGCGTTGTTTGGTTATCTTTTCGGTTTTAGGTTCATCATCTTCAAGAATAGGTATGGTTGTAACCTCCTCTTCATAAGGCTTTAGCCAATCTTCTATACGCTTGTCTATGTCAGAGAGCATGGTTTTGATAGAACCACTATCGGGATATTGACGAGCGAACATAAGGATGTAAAGCAGATGCTTCTCAAAACTATCAAAATCACATCCTTTCTTGTTGAAGATAGGTGTATTGTAGATGTATGCAAGTTTATCAGGCTTGACCGCGTCAGTGACAATACTATCACTAATTTTTGTCTTCTTGCTATTCATGCGGAAGTTAAGTCTTTCCAATACATGTTGTAGGATGTATGAAATCTTTTCAAGTTCATCCTTGTCATTACAGAAGATGCGATAGTCATCACGATAACGGATTATCTCGTAAGGGGCAGTAATGCCTTCTCTTTGTATTGCTTCATGAAGCAGGAGATCTGAATAGCCAAGAATGATTTCGCCCACAAAGTCAAAGATTGCACTTCCCTGAGGAATACCGATATTTCGCCCCTGTTGAAAGGCACGAAGATACTTTTGGATATTCTTTGCAATGGGGTTCACATGCTCTGTTTCATACTCTGTACCTTTGAATGAGAAAGCCCAATCAAATGCTTGTGGATTTACCGAACCATAACAGTTGGTGATGTCCGTAACGAACACATAACGATATTCCAAAGAAAGTTCTATGCTTCGTTGTTCCATGGAACTCCACCAATTCAGTATAGTTGTGGACTTATGAAACGGCTCTCTTTCCTTAGGTATGACAGGCAATGCGCAAGATGTGATATGAGGAACGTTGAATTTTTCAAAGAGATGCTTTATAACCGTCCATGATTGCTCATTACAAATTTCCCTGACAAGGAAATAATAAAGGAATGGATTAGCCAAGATAATGGGACGAACGGCATAGCGACCATCCTTGTTTAGCAAAATATCAAGATTTACATCCGGTAATTGCGCTGGTGACATGTCCTCTTGCAAACACTCCTCATAAGGCGTTTCGCCAATTGCGTTCTTGACATTTTGGAGCAAATCATCGAATACAAAATATTCTGGAAGTTCAAATCCATGATATTGCTCTGATTTCAAAAAGAAATCCATTGCCTCTGTATGATTAAGACTAAGTATATTTTTCGTTTTTTCGGTCATAGATATTATGATGATTAATGTTCTACATATGGTTTCATCGCATTCTTTGGCACATACGCTGTTGCCACCAAACATCCATCAAAGAGTTCTACTAAAACCCTCTGCTGTCCAGCAATTCTTGCCACTCTACCACGTATATCCTTAAACTCTCCTTTTGTAATAACGACTTCATCCCCTAACTTATATTTGATGTTCTCCGAAGTAACTGGGATGATATGAGGATTATGTATGGAGGTTAAGCGAATGAAATTGTCCATAGCTGCATAAGAGATGACAAGAGGTGGATTTTTGGTTGGCGAATTTTCACAATGTGAGGTATGGTCATAATAGTAACTCAACAAAGCTCTATTTTCAAGAGGCTTGATGCTCTTGTCTTGCAAAAGATAGTCTACTCGTTCTGCTGAGGCATGAACAAAGAGAAATGAGGAGAGAAGAGACTCTGTGATGATTCGCTTCTTTCCTTTCTTTCTTACCTCTTTATATCGTAAAGGAACATAACATTCGAGTCCTTTAGCTTCTACCAATGCTTTTGCCTTAATAATACGCCCATACGAAACGCGCAGAACAAACCATTGCTTGTTTTCAAATGGCACATTCTCTACCGACACCCCACCTCTGTTCTTTGAGATGGAGGGCGTACAAGAGGTAAGTCTTGCACTTGGACACGATGAACCTGTGTCAGTCGGTTGCCCATTATACAATGAAGCGTCAGCCGTTGGAGGCTGTTTGGTGTTATCTTCCAATGTTATTGATCAGAGGTTAGATTAAACCAATAGACTTTTTCTTGATAGAATTGTCAAATATTGACTACAAAAATAAAGAAAGTTGTTGAGATTAAAGAACTATATCTTGGAAATCTTTGCATTTGGGCGATTTTTAACATTTAGAGAGTGCATTGCCCAATTATAAATAAAAAGCTATTGCCATTGCCCAGTTAGTGTCACTACAAGCTACATATATTTTTACCGATAGTTATCCATTTTTACTGAAAACGAATTATGTGGAGCTATGAGCATCTATATTTGACTTGTTTTTGCTTGTTTCAATCCCATAATTTAGCACCCATATTTGTACCAACAAAAACTAAATCACTGATTATCAGTATGGTTTATTTTCGAGGAGGTTAAGTAAGCTTGACTTTTAAGGATAGACATTCTGAACAAGAATAAATAATAAGGCGTACAACCGAAATCGCAATGGTTTTGGTTGTACGCCTTTTTAGTAATGTGTTCACAATTGTATCTAAGTGAGCGCTTTCGCCATATCGCTTATGGGCGATATGCCTACAAACAAGGCAAGGATGAGCGACAAAGCGCAGAAGCAGAGTGCCAGTAATGCTGTTCCCATATTCTATTCTGTTTTTATTGTTTTGCTTTATTATCTTCTTTGTCAAACAATTCATCATCCTCATGAAGCAGATATTCATATTCGGTACCGATAAGACTTTCACGGTCATATTCTTTTCTGTACTCCATGATGTAATAACTTATGGTTTCGGGATATTCATAGACGAATCTTCGGCAAACTTTCTTGTACATAAGCAATATGCGTTCGTCATCGGCAAACTCAAACAGATAGTCAAGCATCCGGCCTACTTCATTTGCAGTTGCGTGTTTCCTCGCACAGAACTCCTCCACAATGGGAGCATACTCTATGGCTGCTCTCTCACGAATCTGCATAAGTCCTTTTGCCAATTCTTTTATTCCTGCAAAGAATTCCTGATAATCCTTGTCCTTACTGATATCATTCATGACATGTCTTTTTTAATCTTTCAAACAAGCAAGCGGTATTACTTTGACTCCGTCTGGGCGTGTGTAAGCCATGCTGCCACCTGTCATGACAATCATCAAGTCGGGTTCGCGCAGCGGCACCTGCTTTTCTGTCTCATTATGCACTTGAATGAGTCGTTTAATTTCCAAAAGATGTTTGGCTCCTTCTTCTATTTCACGGCTGCCAAGTTTGCACTCTATCAGAGCATAGCGTCCATCGTCAAGATGAAGCACCAAGTCGGCTTCCAGTCCGTAGCGGTCACGATAGTATGACAGGCGGCTATCGTGAGAGGCTGAATACACCCTAAGATCTCGTGCGCACATTTGCTCAAAAATAAAGCCAAATGTCTTTAATTGAGTCATTAAGGATTCTGGTGACAGGTTGAGTAATGCGACTGCAACTGATGGATCACAGAACGCTCGTTTGGGTCTGCTTTGGATTGTTGTCTTGCTCCTTATGGAAGGGCACCAAGCCTCTATGTCCTGAATGACAAACAGTTTTTCCAATGCCTCGATGTAGCTTTCAAGCGTAGGCCTGGTACATTCTACATCATCAGCAGCGGTAACGTCTGCCAATATGTATGTGGTTTTCGCCAATGTAGAGATGTTGCGTGCGTATGATTTCATTTTAATTTGATTACCAAACGTATATTAAATTTTTGATGCGTTTTGTTTTAAGTTTTTGTTGTAATCTATTTGTAATTTTTGATGCGTTTTATTTGTAATTTTTGGGGCGTTTCATCATGTGTTTTTGTGGTATTTTATTCGGTATTTTTGTGATTGACTTATTTTGGTTCTAAAGAAAAGGTTCTTTAATTTTTATATATCCCTCTTGGTCGTAGCACCTATGATATCTGTTTATGACGTCAATAAGGTGCTGAATCTCTGGGATATTTGATTTTATACCCTTATACTTTTCATATTGGTCATTGTATCTTTTAGTCGTACCTGTTGCTAACCGTCTTTCTATGTCAAAGGGAATGAGGAAAGACGAACGTTCGCCTAAGTATGCATTGTACTCTGTGAGGAAGATATTGATGCCAGCAAGGTCGAAGTCGCCAAAATGAATGTAGCGATTGGGGATTATCTGCAACCAAGAACGTAAATCAAGGGATTGTGGATAACGAGAGACGAACAACAATCGATTATTACCGATGCATTGTTCAAAGAGCTCTCGTTGCTGACGAATCATGCGGAAGTTCTCCATATTCTCAACACCAACTACAACCGCATCATAGGGAACGAAGAACGATTGCCAATCTGTTACAAATAAGAAACTGCCTTCTTGTGGGTTGACAACGAACTCCCGATCATTCAATGTACAAGGAATTGGTTCGTATGAGTTAACAGGAAAACCGGGGCATGAGCGTGTCATTACCAACTTTGAGTTACCTGTTGATGATGCTTGCTGCGAACGTAAGGTATTCTTAGACAACAAAGTTTCATGCAATAGCTCCATGTCAATAAATCTTTCATCTATAGAAGCTAACGCTTTGTATAATGTTTCTGCATTGGGCGCAAACAACGTTCTCCTACTTCCATGCGATGTACTAATCAAAACACCATCACGCACCAAATCATCCACCCATTCGCCCTTGAGCTGGCTTGCGGGTAGTGATTCTCCATTATGAAGAAGGTTTAGTTTGTCTATGAGAGCAATGGTTATCTTCATTTCTGTGAAATCAATGAGTGAACGATAGTCTTTGACTTGCCATCCTTTTGCAACAAATAGGTATAACGATAATCAGATACGTTGTAGGTTGTAGGTGAGGAGTTGATAAGCAATATGTTACGAGCATTGGCAAAGTCAAGGATTCCCTTGATGTTTTGCGGATGCAGTTTGCCAATCTCGTCCATCATACAGTGAATTCTGAAATCACCAAACTTGCGGCTCACCTTTTCCTTGAATACATTGATAAGCATGATGTTTATCATTGCCTTTACGAGCGTATCAGTACCCTCACTACCTACATGTGAGAGTTTGTCTGCCCAACCTGTATCGTTATCGTTCTCGATGATGCGGAATTGCAACTGGAACAGGTCGGAAAGCGTGAGATACTGACGCGAAGGATTATCCGTCAACGACTTCATGAAGTCGAGAAGATGCCCCACAGCTTTCTGGTTTACATCATCATGATTAGCGGTTGAGAAGAGGTTCATCTCGCCCATTGCAAACTGATTGTCATCGTTGAATTCCTTTATGCGTTTCATCAACTGTACCATCTTGTCTGCCGAAGGAACTGACTGCAAAGCAATAAGTTTAATAACACCCACGAAGTTGCGTTCCTTGAAATCGTTGTTGATATCGTGAATAATCTTATCGACATCCGATTCATGACGTGTCAACTCGCCCATCTCCTTCGATACACGCGCCAGAATGTTCACATAACGCTCACTTGTCCTTCTGCGATACTCCTCCAATTTATTATTAATAAGGAATTCATCAAGGTTGTTGGCGAAGTCATGGTAGTCCTCGTCAATGGTCAGTTCGGTACGGAAACTAAATGTGTTTTTTGCTGAGAAATTAGACTTGAACACATTGATGCTCTGCTTGAATTGATTATGTTTCGACTGACGCGACACAATGATACCCGTCAGTTCCTCAACAGCTTGCCCAGGAGTAAGTAATGTCTGCTTCTCTTTAGCTTCTGCAAGCATAGGAGGACAAAGATTATCATCATGAGTAAAGCGTTCTGTCTTCTGCAACTCATCTTCGAGGTGTTTTTTCTCTTCTCTGCGCTCGCTAAGTTCCTTTCCAATGGACGTAATCTGTTGTTCGTATTTTTGCTTACGTTGGCCATATTTCTCATCCAACTGTATAATCCTCTCAGCAAGGCTCTTCTTCTGACTCTTTAGGTTATCCTCTTGGTCAAAGAGTTCTTCCTTGTCTCGCTTGTAGTCATATACGAGTTTGCGGTTCCGTTCTATGTATTTCAGTTCATCTTCTGCCTTGCTGATTTTTGTCTTGCAATCCTCCACAAGTGTGGTATCAGCGCCTCGGCCTTTCAACTCGTCCACCTCCTGCTGCTTCAGTTTTCGCAATTCGGCATCAGTTTCTTGTTCGCGAATCTTAGTTTCCGCATTTATCCCGGCAACATGTTCGGTATGTAGTTTAACGTTATCAGCCTTAGCGTCATTATGATTTTTCTCGACTGATTTAAGTTGCTTTTGCTTGTCAGTATTGATTCTTTCAAGCGCGTTTTGTGCAGACGTAAGGTCATGAGCCAACTTCTGCTGGCGCTTCAACAGTTCATTCTTGCTTTTTTCGATTATCTGCTTTGCCTTGGCGTCAAAGTCTTCAATCTTGACGATAATCCCCTTACGTTTTTGCGGAATCATATTGAGTTCCGTTTCTGCAATCGACTTTTGCTGACGTAGTTCTTTGATCTTTGGTGTAAACTGGCGCTTCAAATCTTCGATAGCTTTTTCTTGACTATTGAGAATCTCAGTATACTCTGTCCTTAATTGTTTCAGTTTATTCTCCAAAGCGTCCTTCTCATCCTTCAGTTGCTTTGGCTTACGCACATTAAGCGGAAAATCCATGAGGTCAAGCTTCACGCCATATAATGATGCTCCATCCGCTTTCTGCGGACGAAGTCCTGTCTGATAGAGAATCCTCTCCTCATTGATAACCTTACCGATGTTCTGCTCCCAATCAGGCTTGTTATCCTCAAGCCATTCGTAGAGCGAACCTTTGGTACGATCAAGGAGCGCATCGATGGTTTGGATTTTCTCAACAACGGTATCTGCCTGCTTCTGCTTTTTATCCAATTGATAGGCGTAATCCGTATTAATCTTAGCCTCCTTTTTATCATATTCTGTCTGAACACTATTTACATCAGCCGCAAGCTTGGCAATCCTGCCTTCAAATGTTTTCTCATTGAGTTGAAGTTCATTCAGCTGCTGCGTTAATGCTTCCTTCTCTTCTTTGAAGGGCACAAGAAACTTCAGCTTCAGGAGTTCTTTGTCACAATCGTTTTGCTCTGTCTTTATAGCGTCAATAGCGTTAGTTGCTGAATCTATTTTCTCCGCAAAATACAGTTCTGTCTCTGTTCTCATGGCATTATACTCTTTCAGAAGGCGTTCATCCGTATTCTGTTTTTCCTGTCCATAGTTAAGAATACGTTGTTGTTGACCTTGTTTTGAAAGTCTCAAACTGGTTGGTGATTTTCTGACACAGAGCCTTATATTTGGTCGTAACGTCATTGAAGCGTGCCGTAAGATCAGCAAGTTTATCCTTGAGAGCATCGAGTTCTGTTTTCACAACAGGTTCTTTGTCACAACGATTCATAACCACATCAATCTGTTGATTCGCATAATATTCCTTACGCTCTTTAGTGCGCCTCAGTTTGTCGTTAACAACGCCTTGCTCCTGATTCAAAGTAGCCTTCTCTGCGTCATGCTTTTGCTGAACTTCAGAGAGTAATCGCTTCTGCCTGTCCTGCTCTTGCATGAGCTTTCCAATCTTAGTGTCAATAAGTGGCAGTCTTTTACGCGTAACACGTTCTGCATACCTAAGTTCACCACACAGCTCCTCTATCTGTTGCTTCATATAGAGGAGCTCATGATATGCCTTTACGACTGCATCTGCCTGTTTCCTTACTACCGATTCACCCTTTTGATTTGTCTTATACCAGCACGAAATATCTTTGTACTCCTGCTCGAAGTCAGACACCTGCCTGCGGAAGTATCCAAGATCAATACAGGCTTCTTCTTCACTCATCGAACGGATAATGATGTCCTTGATGAAATTAGCATCAAGACGCGAGTTGAGGAACACATTCTGTATGCTTCGTGGAATGTTCTGGTAGCGGTTCGTTTCCAACAACTGAAAACGTACGAACTCCTTGCCTACAGCTTGCCTGTTGCCATAGAGAATATCACGATACTGCTCGTATCTGTCAATAATCTTGCTTGAGTAAGCACCGTTCAACCTGTCACGTATCACTTTCCATTCTGCCGTCACCTCTCCATGCTCATCAACAAGCCATTCCTTCTGATAGGCAGCATCAATAAAGCGGTAACATGCTCTACCCGAGGAGCGGAATACGAGTATCGAGAAAGGTCCGTGCTCATGCTCCACCTCATACACCATATATGAATTGGCATGAGGCAGATAGAACTCATCGAACGACTTCATCTCCTTCGGAATGCCAAGGTGTAGTTTGTCGGCATTATAGAAGAACAGGATTGCCCTGAGCAAAGTACTTTTGCCCACACCCTGAGTGCCGATAAAATGCACATTGCCGTCCAGTTTTACTTCAGCATAACGGATGTTGGCACTATTCACAAAAATTATCTTTCGTAATGCTCTCATGACTCTTCGGTTTCAATGATGGTTAGACAATCTATCAGTTCCTCGATGTAATGGAAGGCTGCTGTCACTTTGTAGGTTCCGTCAAGTTCGTTCTCTAATTCCACAAAGCCTTGGCGTTCCAGGTCGTTGATAAGCTTCTCTACCTTCTCCTCGTTTGTCTTTACGTCTGTGTAAAGGTTGTGTGCCTTCTCCTTTAGTTCAATGTCGCTGGAGAACTTTTCGAGTATGTTCGATTTACGGAATGTGAAGCCTGAAGCGAACGTATTGTTGAAGGTTTTCAAGAAATCCACACGATCTATCCACAATGCGAGTCGCTGAACCTTGTCAGCCAACTCAACTTTATTCTCCGTGCGAGAGAAATAGTAATATCCATTACCTCCCTCAAGCTGGAAACCTATGCCAGAGAAGTATTCCTGATAGTTCTGGAAATCATCCTCTATAGCATCGTACAGATGCGAACGTTGCTGCGAGATTGAATTTTGGGAAATGAATCCTCCTTTGTTCAATATGTTGAATATTTCTTTTGTGTAACGCATATTTTTAATGGCTTGATGTTAATGGGTATATAATTGGATATTCGACTCTCCCCTGTTGCCGGTATTCGTCACCGACATGCAGTTCATCAAGATATTGTGTAGCAATCTGGCAGAAGAGGACTAACTTGGCTTCATCGTCCATTTTGATTCTGTAGCCAGAATAATTCATCACGAAATGGAACAGATTGTCGCCCGATGCCATGAACGCATTCTTCACTTCGCCTATATCCACCATCTGCAGTATCTGTTGTTGTTCCGTGAGTTCGTCCTCGGTAAGAGGTTCGGCAAGATTACCCTTCTTCAGACGACTGTTGCCCTTGCCTTTTGCAAAATCCTTCAGTATTTTAAGTCCTTCTTCCGAATTGTGGAGCATAGAGAGCGACACCTTTAGTGTATATCTTGGGCGAGGTTCCATCCATATGGGATTTCTCATCTGGAGTTTAGCCAGAATGTCGGTGTTCGTATCCAGTAGCATCTGGTCGCGCAGATATTTGAGTTTCTGCACTTTCTGCAGCAAACGGTTCTGGTATTCAATGAGGTTCAGATAGTTGATAATCTGTCGGTCAAGTTCCAACAGGTTGTGATACACCTCACGCAACTGCAGTTTTACGTCCGTAACGATGTCCTTCAGCTGAACGTCCATCGCTATCATAAAGAATGTTGTCTGCTTCTCATCAATCACACGTTCACATTCATTTATCAAGTCTGCAATATCCTTGCGTTTTTCGTCAAGATGTACCAACTTCTTTTTCTTGATGGCAAAGGTTGGCTCGTTCTTGTAGGTATTGTCGATGTTGCGCTTCAAATCGATGACATTCCTAAGTGTTGTGAGCGCAATATTCCTCAGTATTCGTTTCACGTCACGCAGGTATCCGTATTTCCTGCTCGGATTATTTTCACTCAGATAATAATCGATGGCATTATTCAGGTTCCCGATACTTTCCTTTACACTGGCAACATTTATCTCTTCGTTAACCTCAAGCACATCCTCGAAGAATTTCAGATAGACATCCTCAAGCTCAACGAAATCAGTATTCTCACGTATCACGCCATAACGTCTTAGGAACTCAATGCTCTCATCCTTCTTACTCGCCAAATCACGAGCCAAATCATACCTGAACGACAGCTTTTTCCTATCTTGAAACAGTGCACGAAGCAACTTCCGTTCTCTATCCAAGGCACGAATCAGTTCCTCTAATGAATGAAAGTGTGAAAGGTTGTCCATAAAATAAGTATTGTCATCATTTCTGGTTATTTCTCTTGATTGATTCATCCTATGGACTATAATGATTTACAGGAAAGTTTTTCCATTATCAAAATAGAGAGGATGGCTTTTCTCTGTTAGAAACTGTGTCTGCAAATCCATTAGTTCCGAGTTTGCTCCCGTTACTTCCAAGTCTTTATCATATACGACATAGAAGTCAATAGAAAGCATTTGTTCTACATCTATGGATTGCCCCGCAATGGATTGTGTCGCACATTTTGGCTTGATGATGTCATCAAATGTGTGCCATAATTGATTGATTGCGTCATTTGCCCTTTGGACAATAGTCAGATAGTTGGAGGACGTGACATTTGCCTTGAACTCAATCAGACACATTTCCTTCTCTGTCAGAAGCATACCGTCACATACGCCTCCTGCAACAATATTTTTCCCAGTAAGGATTCGGTGATCAAGTGGTAGCAAAACAATCGTATTATTGTTGGGATTTTTTGCAACGAAACACTTCGGAACAAACTCAGGTGCTACATTTGTCCAATCTGTATAGCCAAGTTTACTATCATCATAGATGT
>ULRN01038327.1_pt1 | contig 25090 bp, 20 predicted proteins | sample 1955461 | NCBI WGS metagenome assembly ULRN01 (sample SAMEA4835683, study PRJEB28245) | human gut metagenome | biome: gut microbiome; material: fecal sample | place: Denmark | collected 2008 | reverse complement strand
AAATAGGTGGCACGTGTATCTTTCTGCCGCTTCAAGGCCAAGAACATATTATCCTTGTTGGTATACATATACTGCTGGCCTAACTGATTAATATCATATAGGTACTCGAAGCGAATAGAACGCACGGGAAATTCTTTCCGATAATCCTTCTTATCGATAAAAGAATATTCTACGATACCATCATATTTCAACTTGCGGTCTTTCGATCCATAAGCCAAATAACCATCCAAGAAAAGACGTTTACTGAACGCCGTTGTCGTGGTTCCACCGACACGGAAGCGGGCCCCCTCAATCGCGTTACCACTGATATAGGTGTTCATCGGACCAAACTCGAACTTGCTCTTCTCCGGAATCTTATTCGTCGCGATATAACCGGAGGTAAGGATCGAAACAACCTTCTCCGTCACATAGAAAATAGGAACGGAACGAAGTTTCGCCATTAGCAACTCCACGTTATTCTGCTTGCGAGTTCCCGCCTCAGTAGGACGATTCTCCTCCCAGAAATCCGCCGAACGGCGATAAGCTTCCATCGGTATAATAATAGGTGCGCTCTCCTCGAATACTTTAGGATCATCGGGTCCCTCAAACGCTTGATTCGAATAGATATTCAAACGGCGGGCATACATTCCTTTCGATTTCTCCGTCAATTTGAAGTCCACGTTGATATCATCTTTCGTAATGATACGAGTCCCATCCGGGGCACGGTCGAAAGTCTGCTCGATCGTCATTCCACCGACAAAATTCAAGTTGATCTTCTTCGGGACATTCAACTTAACCTTCTGCACGAAATAAGTAGAATCCAACGTGATAAAAAGATGTCCCGTAAAACCGAACGTCTCCGGAGTAAACGGAGCGAAACCCAAATCCACACACTTCTGTCCGGCGACCTCCACCGTGTCTAGCAAATAATATTTATAGAAGTTAGGTCCCATCGTAGACATCGGGCTAACGAAACGGTTCAAGAACAAAGGAATATCATTCTGGAAGATATTCACTTCCCGGAATACCTCATTCAAGAACTGTTGCATACCGTCTCGTGAGAAGACCTCATCCACACCAGCCGCTTTCGTAGCCAGAACGACCCTCTTTTCCGTCTTCGGGTCTTTACGATAATAAACGGTCTGGATTTTCTCACGTTCGGATACCGGCAAGATCGTCTTTCCCACCTCCAACGTATCGATAAACTCAGTCAAGAAGTCAAACTTTCCCGCCTTTCCATCCTTTTTCGGTTTCGGTTGGTAATCGTTCATAGCGAAGACCATCTTCTCGTATTGATCATATCGAAAATAATCATGATTACGAGGATCGTTGCTCTCCCGACGTGCGATAGCGTTTTTGATAAAGGTTACCGCAGGATTATCCTTCTTCCGATATCTTTCCTTTCCCGGCTTGATGATCACCTCCGACAAATTAATACTTGTCGGAGCTAGCTGAATCTTCAAATGCTCCGCTTTACCCGGAACGAATTTCAATTCTTTCTCCGTATAACCCAGATAAGAGACCTGTAAAGTACGTACCTTCGATGAAGAGGAGAGCGTAAAAGCCCCATCCAGATCTGTCGTAGCACCTATCGTAGTTCCCTTCAAAATCACAGCCACATAAGGCAAAGGTTCTCCCGTAATGGAATCAGTCACGATTCCTTTTATCATGTAGTTCTGGCTCTTCGCTACCCAAGCGAACGCCAATAAAAGCCATATAAAAACAATTCTCTTCCCCATCAGATCTGACACCTCATTAAACTCCGCAAAAGTACAACAGGATCATTTATATAAATGTTCCAAAACACATGCAATATATTCCAATTAGCAACAAAACAGGCAAAAATACACACGTATATATGCGACGCCCCTCAGCAGTATAGGCATAGGCCTGTATCTATACCAGCGTAAGCCAACACCTATACTGGCGTGTGCCCTCGCCTATACCGGCGTGGCACGAACCTACGAACGACTAATCTGAAGCCCCTTATTCGACAAGCTCATCTCCACGAACCGGGCGTTCGAATTGGGTGGAGAAAGAGTCAATATCTTTCGGATTTGCAGGGCCGCACCCGGGTCTTTCGCTACGATATATAAGTAACCACCACCGCCTGCTCCCGGAAGTTTATATCCCAAGGCATAAGCCTGTATCTTGGAGATAATAGCTTCCACCGCCGCCGGATTCGTTCCGGAATCGAGTGCCTTATTTTGCTCCCAAGTCTTTCCGACCCATTTACCATAAGTCACGAAGTCTCCGCATTGGATCGCCTCGTACATATCGAGCGCATGGGCTTTCATCTCAGACAAAAGACCTAAATGCGCCTCGCTATTCAAGAACATACCTCGCACGATTTCCGACAAAATATCTTTCGCCGTACGAGTAATTCCCGTATAATAAAGAAGATGACAAGGCCGGTATTCCGGATCAGTAAACAAGTATTCCGGCAGCCAACGTACCAAAGGATTCTGATTAAAACCCTCGTTCGTTTGCAAGAGTTTCAAACCGTGCAATACGCCACCGTATTGATCTTGCCATCCCCCGCCGGTAGTCAGCAATTGTTCTAAAATCAAGGTGCGGTTTCCGATCTCATTCTTATCCCAAGCCAAGCCACAAAAGTCAGAGATAGCGCCCAGCACGGTAGCCGCGAGGATCGAGCTAGTGCCTAAACCGGAACCCGCCGGTATCGCCGCCAACAAGGTAATCTCCAGCCCGCTACCAAAAGCTTCCAACTGGACATCCAAAGAAGCATAAGCCTCCGCCGAGAATTCCGGGACAAATCCCGCCAAGGCCAAAGCCGCTTTCGGGATGGAAAACGGCGATCCTACCTTATTATAATCACGAAGCTCATCCCATGAAGAGATAACCTCCATCGCTCCCAGATCGATCGAGCGAAGGATAATCTTATGGGTATCGGAAGGCTTGATATAGACTTGTAGCGGTGGTTGCCCGTTTAACTCGATCGCCACGTTCACCACGTTTCCACCCGCATATAAGCAATAGGGCGGCGTATCTGTCCACCCACCTGCCAAATCGATACGTACCGGACTACGTCCCCATACGATCTGGTCCCGATAGACATTCAAACACGGCTGCTGCTTACTTCCGAGGACAGAACCGACCAGCCCTTCCCGCAACAAAGCGAAAGCCTTTTGCTCCTCCTCCTTATACGCTACCCCCGAGATCTTCATCACCTGAGAACGGAACATATGATTATGTATCCTTTTCATCAACGGATTATCCTCGGGAAGGGCTTTCGGTAAGACAATCTTGTCTTTGGCGAAGCTTTCCGCCGCATCCGAAAGATCCAATTGATAGAATACACTTTTCTCATGATTAGCGGCCAATAATGACCAGTCTTTTTTACGGAAAACTTCTCGCTGAGCTACTAAACGGCGTAAATTCGCTTGATCGGACAAATCATTCGCCGATAATTTTCGGGCGGAAAGCCAAATAAACTTTCCCTCTTCCCTATCCGGCTCCGTAATCATCCAGCGCAGCACTTTTCCCAGCTCATCCACGGTTTGGCAAACAGGAAACAAAGGTGCGTTTTGTATATCCTCATTCCCTCCCAAGGTGATCCCTCGCTCCATCGCCCAAGTCAAGATAGGTTTCCCCATAAACAAGGTAGACACATCAGACAAGGCCCCTTTAAACAAGTCATTAAAACCATAGGGCCTTGCCGCCCAATTGGCTTCCCCTACCGGGACAACATCTACACAGACACCTTCCGGAAGAGATAAGTTCCAATTATTCTCCGGAACACCCGTTATAATTTGCTGGCCACGTAACGTCCAATTCTCACCGATATAACTATTCTCTATCCATAATTCCGAATTCTCAGCGGTCAATTTCTGGTGTAACACCGCATTCTGCACAAACATGGCGGGATGTGGTTTCACCTTACGCTGCATGATCGCACGTTGATCCCTAACTAAGTTCTGTACCGCCAATGTAGAGGAAATCAACTCACGGCTAGTTCCATAATGATAGAACTCTCCACCCGGAAGCGGCAGAATCGCTACTGAAAGCTGATTCAACTCCGAGTCCGTGATACGTGGATTCTTCCCCAAGGCCAACCCGAACTCAGCATATAAATCATACGCCTTCATCGCCTTGCCATCCTCGGTATAGGAATGTTTCATTAATAACCGCACTGCCTTGTCGCTTAGCAGCCAGATACCGATATCCATCAAGAATAAATGACTACCCGCCAATTCCCCCAAAGTTTCCAACGAAGGCTTCTGTAGCATGAAGTCCAGAGTGTCCGGAGACTTACGGCTCGATACAAAAACCCCGTGATTCTTGGCCAACGAAGGCTCGACCCATAAACCGTAACAAACCACATCTACCTCAGGAATCTCCTGCAAAGGCTGGTTAGCACGGATATATACGTCACCGCTAGCGATCAAGGTATGAAGCGATTCCGGCGCCTTTTTCATGATCCGTTCATAAAGAGGTAATTGCAAGGACAATAAGTTCTGGGATAGCCTCTGCCCTCTTGCCCAGCGAAACACAGGGATCGGAGTCAATATTTTCCCGGATGGCGCATATCCGGGCAAACGGCGGCTTTGCCCTCCGGCATGCAACAAGATACGCTTCTCCTGTCCCAACCACTCTTCCATCGGTACATCCGGAGCCTCTTTTTGCCGGGAGGCCTCCAACAACCAAGTCGTTCCTCCCCCGGACCCTAAGCGGGCACCTACCGGATCCGAGGTGCAAAACCATTCCTCTGTACTTACATGCTCTACCGCATGGAAACAATCTACCAAATTTGGAGGTAAAGACAATAACTTTTTCATACCCATGATCATTTTAAGACCCATCTTATTTTTCGAAAGCAAAAGTAACTTAAATTTTCTATACGGATATCCATTAACCCTTTTTATTACAATTTGTATGGAGTTCAAGCCCACTCAACTTCTTTAACACACCCATAAAAAAGTTTGTTTTTACTAAAACGCACTATCAATCAATCCGTTTCCAGTATCTTGGTTGTTGTTTAATTAAATATAGGACATATGGTATACGGTTATGTAAGAGTCAGTACAGACAAACAAACTACTGAAAACCAGCGATTCGAGATTGAGAAATTCACAAAATCGAGGAACATGAGAATCGACAGGTGGGTAGATGAGACGATCAGCGAGACAAAAGTAATCGCCGATCGCCAACTTGGTAAATTATTAAAGCAAATACGTAAAGGAGACATCCTGATCACGACGGAACTGTCACGTCTCGGACGTAATCTTATGCAAGTTATGAGCTTCCTTCATCAATGTATGGAAAGAGACATCATTGTATTTACGGTAAAGGAAGGTTACGAACTCGGAAATAACATTAACAGTAAAATCTTGGCATTCGCATTTAGCCTAAGCGCCGAAATTGAACGCAACCTGATTTCGCAACGAACGAAAGAAGCGTTGGCTCGGAAAAAAGTGCAAGGTGCCAAACTGGGCCGTCCGAAAGGAGAGCGACCGGAAACCTGTAAGCTAAAAGGTAAGGAAGAGATGATCTTGCAGTATATTAAAGAACATAAGACTAAAGTATATATCAGCAAGAAACTGGGAGTAAACCGGCAAACCTTGAGGGAATTTCTCAAGACTCATCCGGAAATTCCACGGAAATGGAAAAGAATACAGAAGGATTAACAATTCAAGCAACAATTAACGTATGTTAAATTAGTTTAGTTTAGCAGACTTATCGCTCGTTTATTTGTTTATTCCCATTAACTTGCGGAGGAATAAGATAGAAATATACTTGAAATATCCTAAAAAACATTTCATCCTTTATTCCTCTATCATTCATAAAACGCCGCAAGGTTAACATGTATTCAAGACATCAAACATTTGTTTAATCTTTTAATATAAATCTTATGGAAAAAACATTGGTTATTTTAAAGCCGTGTACCGTTCAGCGAGGGCTGATCGGTGAAATCGTAACCCGTTTCGAAAAGAAGGGACTCCGTCTGGCCGGCATGAAGATGGTTTGGCTGACTGACGAGATCTTGAGTGAGCATTACGCCCACCTAAAAGAAAAGCCTTTCTTCCAACGGATCAAGGACGCGATGAGTGTATGCCCGGTAATTGTATGTTGCTGGGAAGGGGTAGATGCCATACATGTAGTAAGAACCTTGGCCGGCGCTACCAATGGTAGAAACGCCGCTCCCGGTACGATACGGGGAGATTATAGTATGAGCGTACAAGAGAATATCGTACACGCATCAGACTCACCGGAGACAGCCGAGATCGAATTGAAACGCTTCTTCAAGGATGACGAGATATTCGATTATGAGCTGAAAAACCTATTGAGTCTTTACGCCAATGACGAGTTTTAAATAAAAAAGAATAGCCGGAAACGAGAGAAATCATTCTCACCTTTCCGGCTCTCATATTTAGAAACCAACATCCTATTCTCCCGAACTGAATGAACAACCTAATTACTAATCTAAAAATCTAATACCATGAAAAACACACTACTATATCTATAACAAGGCATCCCCGCAAAATGTTTAAGGGATTTCATCCTGAAATTAGAAAGCCGATAAAAAACGTTTGTACGCCTCCAGTTGCCTTTCAAAACAGAAAGTCGTCTGGGATAATCTTAAGCAGTTCGCTTTTAGCTGTCGATACTCCTCATCCGGCAAGTGGCTCATGGCTTGTATATTTTTAGAAAGTCCCTTATAATCTCCGGGGGCCGAGACAAGGCCCAACTGATTCTCTTTTACAATCTCCTCACCCTCGCCGCCTCCGCAAAACAAGATAGGAACGCCTAACGGCAGCAAATCAAATAATTTAGAAGGTACGGCTCCTCTTATACGAACCGTCAAGGGGATAATAGAGGCATGGTAACGTGTAAGCTCCTCACGCATCCGTTCCTTGGGCAAAGAGCCATGATAAAAGACTCCTTTATCATGTGTCCTCACATAATCCTCTATCTCCAAGGTTTGATTGCCCCCTCCAAATAAATGAAGCTCCGCTCCCATCCCTTTAAAATCGACACGCTCTATCAACTCCAATATATTCTGCGCCACGCCCAGTAAACCGGCATAGACGATCTTGAAAGGCTTTCGAGAAGAAGGGGTTTGATTCGGTAAAACAAAACGATGCTGCAAATTCCGATACAAGAACGAGGCCTTGCCCGGTTCATACCGTTTTATATAATCCACGATCTCCTTACTCTGCCCTTGACAGGCCGTGGCTTTACGATAAAGGAACCGCTCGATACGCCCCATCACCCTATGATAAACGCCCCCCTCTTTCATGGCCCCTAACTCCACGGCCGACAATGGCCAAAGATCCGAGACGTTCAGCACCACCTTTTTCCGGTAGCAGCAGCGAAAAAGCAACATGGCCGAGGTCGCCGCCAAAACAGGAGGGGTCTGGATGATCACCTTATCATAAGACTTTATACGCTTACGCTTGAGAGCGAAACACCAAAGGGTCGTGGCGAAAGAGCACATACTGGCAAGACGGACCAACGGTCTCCTCGAGATCGAGGCATACGTCCAGTACCTGAAGACCGTTATCCCGTTCACATCCTCTGTCTTGGAAAAAGCCCCCCTATATCCATCAAAGATACGTCCCTTGGGATAATTGGGTAAGCAAGTCAACACATCCACCTTGATCCCTAAACCGGACAGTCCCTCCGCCATGTTCGTAATGCGTGAGGGTGCCGCACCGATCTCCGGAAGATAAGAGGGAGAAACGATCAAGACCCTCATTCCTTCCGGTTCAAAAATTCCACGATCCTTCCGCAAGCCAATCCATCGCCATAGGGATTGACCGCCTTGCTCATCGCATCGTAATAAGCCGTATCATCGAGTAACGCCGAGACCTCGCTCACGATCTTATCATAGTCCGTACCGACCAGTTTCACCGTACCTGCCGCGAGAGCCTCCGGACGCTCGGTCGTATCACGCATCACCAACACGGGCTTGCCCAAGCCGGGGGCCTCCTCTTGGATACCGCCGCTATCGGTCAATACGATTGTCGATTTCTCCATCAAATGGACAAACGACAGATATTCCAAAGGCTCAATAAAGAACATATTCTCCAAATGAGAAAGATTCTCGCCGAATACCTCGTGAATCGGCTTGCGCACATTGGGATTCAAGTGCATCGGATAGACAAAATCCACGCCGGGATACTTCTTCGTCAAGTCCTTGATAGCGGTACACATATGGATGAATCCATCACCAAAGTTTTCCCGGCGATGACCCGTGATCAACACCAGTCTCTTACCCTCAACCAGACGGTTCACGTCATACCCAGAACGTAAAAGCACACCTTCCAGCTCCTTGTCCAGCTCAGCGTCCGTCTTTATCTTAGTCACTACTTGACGCAAGGCGTCTATCACCGTATTGCCAGTAACTAAGATTGAGTCCGGATTCACATCCTCCCGCATCAAGTTTTGCTTGCTCAACTGCGTGGGTGCGAAATTATACGTGGCGATACGCCCCGTAATCTGCCGGTTCATCTCCTCCGGCCATGGGCTATAGATATTGTGGGTACGAAGGCCGGCCTCTATATGACCTACAGGTATCTGTTGGTAGAAAGCGGCCAAGGCGGCCGCCGTGCTCGTGGTGGTATCCCCATGCACCAGCACGACATCGGGTGTCGCCTCACGTAATACGTCACGCATACCCACAAGGACACGGGCGGTCACGTCATATAAGTCCTGACCCTGCCTCATGATATTCAAATCATAATCCGGCGTGATCTCGAACAATTTTAACACTTGATCCAGCATTTCCCGATGCTGCCCGGTAACGCACACGATGGTCTCGAACGACTCCGGATGTTTTTGGAACTCCTTCACCAGCGGAGCCATCTTGATCGCCTCGGGACGGGTCCCGAAGACTAACATTATTTTTCTCATTACTGCGTATTTTTCTATATTAGCGAACGATTATTTCTTGAATGTCCCGCAAAAGTCCAGTACTTCCACGTCATCCCGATAATTCAACCCCGCAAACTCCCTATGATTCACCAAGAAAACCACTATATCTGCCTTCTCGTATGCCTCCTTATAAGGGGTCAACTTAAACAGCTTATGCTCCGAAACGTTCGGCTCCACCACCATGATATCAGCGTTGTTGCACGATTGCAACACCTTCGTCGTTATTCCCTTGGCCGGAGACTCGCGCAAGTCATCGATATCAGGCTTGAAAGCCAAGCCCATCATTGCCACCGCCGGCTTACGCCCATGCTTCAACTCAAACCGCAGCATGGCGTTCCTCACTTTCTCAGCGCACCAGAAAGCCTTGTAATTATTCGTCTCACGGGCCGTCGAGATCATACGGCTCTCCATCGGAAACTCCGCCGTGATGAAGTAAGGGTCCACCGCTATGCAATGACCGCCAACACCGCAACCCGGCTGTAAGATATTCACACGGGGATGCTTGTTCGCCAAATCGATCAGCTCCCACACATTGATTCCCGCTTTATCGCAGATAAACGACAGTTCATTGGCGAAAGCGATCTGTACGTCCCGGCTTGAGTTCTCGGTCAATTTACACATCTCGGCCGTCTTGCTATTCGTTGGGTGAAGCGTACCCTTCACGAACTGGCTGTAGAACTCCATCGCCTTACGGGTAGAAGCCTCATCCATGCCGCCGATGACCCGGTCGTTATGCACCAACTCATAGATCACGTTACCCGGAAGCACCCGCTCCGGACAATAAGCGATATAGATCTTACCCTCCAGCTCCGGCCGTTCGGAGAAAATCAAACTAGCCATCCGCTCGGTCGTTCCCACCGGCGATGTAGACTCGATCACGTACAAATCCCCCTCTTTCAACAAAGGAAGCACCATACGGGTAGCCGACTCCACGAACGATACGTCCGGCTCATGATCCCCCTTGAAAGGAGTGGGTACCACCATGAAATAAGCGTCGCTCACCTGAGGCTCGGTGTACGCCTTGAAATGTCCGGAGGCCAGTACCTCCCGCAACATCTCCTCCATACCCGGCTCGATGATATGCAATTTCCCTTGGTTGGTAACCTCCACCACCTGAGCGTTGATATCCACGCCGGCGATCTCCACCCCGTGCTTTGCGGCAATAATAGCCGTGGGCAGGCCAATATAGCCCAACCCCATGAAACATGCTTTCATAAGAATTATGTGTTATTTTTTTAAGTAAGATATTAGGCAGATCAAGAATGGTCCAACAACGATCAACCGATTGTATAAGAAAGTTTCTTCACAAAATGAATACGAATTGTATTAGATAGATGAAAACGGTTATACGTAAATGACACTTGGTCATCTACAACCTCGACAGAGGATGCGCCGACCACTCTTATCGCTGCGATATTCGTCACGATCTCAGTCCGTGAACAAGACATGATCTCCACATCCGGAGCCAGATGGATCAAGCTTACGGCTTTCACGCCAGTTGAGACAGAGTCCTCTATCCTAAAACAATCCTTATCAATCGTAAATTTTCGCCGATGCCTACCCAATGAGCCAAAGCCATCATGCCAAGCCTCCACCTCATTCGGAGAATCTTTAAGAAGCGTCACCCTTGCCCGCCTCCCCACACGAAAGCCTCCCCATACCTCGCTAGAGTTCTTATCCCCTATCATCACCGTATTATGGGCTGCCGTGCCACGCTCGTATTGCCTACGGGCTGTTTTATCATACGTAGAAATTCCGGTATCTATAACGAAAGGCTTACCCCCTATCCGCAACTCATAATTGAACGTATCCGCATGCGAATGGCCGGGTTGGTAAGAGGCCCTTATGTCTCCAACATCCACGATAGCCTCCCAATGGCCCGCCATCAATTTTCGATAGCCACACGCTCCCATCGGAAGCTTTTCCCAATCCATATCCAATCGCTTAGCGTATGCAAACAATTGAGTCGGAGAAGGCGCGATTCCCTCCGCGGAATCATTCAGGAGAGGGATCGTATTATCTTTATAAACGACAGAGGCTACATGCCCCAACATGCTACGAGCCTTCTCCCGTAAGCGTTCATTCAGACCTTCCTGCCCTATAAACCTCAAATTATTCATAGAGACATTATAGCAATCCAGCAACCGATCCAATAATATACAATGATACATCGGTGATTGCTCGTAATGAGCGCCATCCGGAAGGAGTTGCTCTTCCAGTTCCCGCAACAATAAGCCTTTCGCCTTTTGATAGATCGACTCATCCTTAAAATAAAGCCCGGCCCATAACAAGGAGAAAGCGTCTTCCAATAAATGATTCCCTAAAAGATGATATTCCAGATTATCCAGTAAGATTTGATATTGGGCATACAAGGAGGAATCCCATCCTCGCTTATTCCCAGCCGGAATATAAGGATGATATTTCGACAGGAACTTGATCCAATTGATACCTCGTAAAGCGATCGGATAAGGTTCCAGACCATTCCTATTCCCCTCTATCTCATCGACAAACTTATCGATCCAGCAAACGGCTTGTTCGAAAGATATGGTTTCTTGATGAAGGTAGTCCATATAATTTAGATTATAGGACCATAGTTTGCCAAAACCCTCATCGTTCCATCCTTGGAAGGCGGATTCCTTACCTAAGAACGAGAAATGTCCCGTAACACTATCCAAGCCCGTATATTTAGGGATGAAAGGGTTTAAAGACAATGGACACCCTGTTCTTGGTAAAGAGAGCGCATACCGAAAATTCATATATTTCCGGATATATGCCCGTAACCTATACCAGACTTGATAACGAACTTGGCGAGATCTCAAATTCCGAAGGGTTGATATATATAATAAGATATGCATATATCAAATGCAGATAAATAAAAGAAGAAGAAAACTCAATTATAGAAATTAACCTCAGCCAATTTCAAGAATTCATCTTCTAAAAGATCAACACAAGAACTATTTTTAAGAAAATACAAAGAGGCATAAGTTTCAGATTCATCGACCATACACTTTGCGTCTATCCTACACAAACGCCCCTCATTAAACTGATCGAACCATTTGTCAAATAGCCTCTTACGAGCATATTGTTTTCCATCAACCACATCACAGATAGTAATCAAGGCTTCCTCATGCGCCGTAAAAAACACATCTAGAATATGAATAATCGTATCCCGAACCCGAACATTATTAGCATGTCCTCTTACATCCTCGGGGACATACCGATCAATATTCAACATATAAATAGATGTTGGGAAAAAATCAGAAAGAACAGGATAACTAACGAAAACTATAAAATAAACAATATTGGTTTCGGTTATAAATTGATATCCATTTTCTATTTCTACTATTTCATATAGGTTTTGCAAAGTTGATAGATTTCCGATTAAAGCCATTTAAAGTACCATGCTCACGAATATAAGCACGCATAGCTCGTTTGTCCTCTATCATCTGTTTAAAAAGCCCCTTGCCCTTATCCACAGAGGAATCTATCGCTGATGTTTCTTTAGTATTCATGAATTCATCTTATTACAAGTACAAAAGTAAGATATTGTTTTCATCAATGCAAGCCAATCACTTACTATTTTAGAGATCCACCCAACACCGCTCTTTCAAGCTCGTGATACAAGCGAAAGTAGCTTTCGTCGTATTCAATATACTCTCAAATGGAATCAATGGCTCACCGCCCTCCCGGATACGTTCATTCAACAACGTAAATTGACGTTTTTGTCCTTTATCCATACCGGCCTTCATCGATGAAAAAACTTTGAAACCATACCCGGTCAATTTACGCCAGTTATCCAAGACCAATGTTCAAAAGCAGTCAGCTTAAAATAGTCTTTGAATTCTCTTTTTTAATTTATCAGAATATAAAGACATATCCATCTCGTTTTTCCTTTTAAGACAATTATCCGATATTCGATTTCTTAACAACATATCATCTCGTAATCTTTCCAAACAAGCAGCCAAATCATTGACCGAGGTGTGAGAAGTACAGACTCCGACCCCCCAGGATTCTACCAATCGCTCCAAGTACGTGTTTTTTGCCACTATAATAGGTAAGCCACAATACACACTCTCATACAATTTATTAGGTAAAGCAATCCGCACATTAGGATTATCAGCATCATACACTGAATATATGGCATCAGCTTTACTATACAATGTTTTAATATCACGATTATAGTTATACTTACCTAAAATTTCAATCCAAGGTTTACCCTGTGTACTTCTAAGCAGCCACTCTTCTTCCTTTACACTACCTCCACCCGCAAAAAACACCTTCACTCCAGCTTTTTCTGAAGCATCAATTAAAAGTCTCATTTGAGATAAATATCTGATAGCACCAATAAAGCCTATCGTAAATTCACCCGTAGTTTTTCTTTCAAATCCTTTAAAGGCAGATAGATCCGGGACATTGGGCAATTCAAATAATTTTTCCTTTACCACAAATTTCGCATAATGCACATTATAAAATTCTCTCGATGTAACGACTAATGTATCTATACAAGAAAAATATCTTCTTTCCAATGCACAGATACAAGAATCCATTACTCTCCTACAGAGAGATTTAGGTACATTATTTATAAAACTCTCTCGTAAGTCAGCGACCTCATAGACAACCTTTGCTTGATGCTTTTTAGTGTAAGTATATACAATTTGAAGATTATCCAAGCCCGCTGTATAAATAATATCCGGTCGTATCTCGTTCAATGATTTAGTAATAAATGAAGCGATCCTTCTATTTACCCACATTCTTCTCATTGTTTTCGAAAAAGGTGGCACAATTAGCTCTTTAATCCTAAACTCGACATTCTCTATATTTATTAAGCTATAAACATCCTGATTCAACCGTCGAACACAAATGACAGTTATATCACCTAAATCCTTTAACGCACTGATACGTTTATACATTCTTGGATCAGGAACGTGAGATAAAACAAATGCTATTTTCATTGACTATACAGTAATTATTTATCTATTTTTCAAAACAGTCTTCTTTAAAATACAGGATAATGATCCTTTACGTTCTTAATCTGAATATCATTTAGTTTTTTTCCATCATTAATAGAACTCAATGTCTCCGTTTTATTAAAACTATGGTTATAAATGGGTAAAAGAATATTGTTTCCTCTAACCTTAACTATATTCACTTGGCTCATCTGACACATAGCATTCAACCACACATCATCAGCCAATGGACAAAGCGCCCTTGCCAAATCAATATTCAACACATCTGGATAAAGTGTTTGTGGGGGAAATAATGTTCCTCCTCCCGAGCCAAAAAAAATTACCCCTGGAGGATAACAACCCTCTTTTATTGGTTGAACCCATTGCTCATATGGCATCACATTTCCCTTTTCATCATAACGAATAAGAAAACTATAAATACTAATAACAGCATTTGGCCATTTAATATGAGCTTCCATAAGATTTTTCAGAAATGAAGAAGAATAATACAAATCATCATCAACTGTCACTAAAAGGTCATTGGGATACTCAAGTAAGGTATAATAATATTTTTTATGGGAACGGATATCACCTTCAACAAACCTAATTTCCAATCCTTTCTTTTGAAGTTTTATCAAACTTTTGGGTAAATCAAAACCTTTAAATTGATTTTGCGAAAGCCAAAGAACAATACGATCCGCTTTTATCTGTTGGCGAAGTAATGACTCTATTACGATCCAGACTCTATTTATTCGAGCGGGAAAAGAAGTCAACGAAAGAATCACTTGTTGTTTTCTCTTTTGCTTTGGCAAAGAAGAAACAGGAGAAAATCGATAATATACAGGAACTATAAGATTCGCTACAATCCGCACAAACTCCCGAGATATAGATTTATAACGAATTCCTAGAAACTTAGGATTTCCAGCACCTATAAACTCTGCATATATATAATAAAAAAAATCAAGCATACAATCTATAATTATTACAATTATCAACAAATAATCACACACATAAACGACAGATCAATTGTAAAGCACAACATTTTTAAGCATCTTATTTTCAACTGATTTATTGGCAACCAAAACCATAGCGAACAAAGAAGAAAAATAAGACCAAGTCATCAGTTCTCTCAGATATCCACTATTAATAACCATCATAAACACAAAAGGCAATGTTCCTGCCTTAACTATAAAAGCAATATCTTTTGGCACTTGCCTTCTCCTGCTCCATTGAAATAGATTAAAAATAAAAAAGACAACTAATGCTGTTATTATAAGACCAAACTGCATCAATAGTTCCAATACAAAATTATGAGTCGCAAGTATGATCGATCCAACTTTTCCTAAGGCCTTCTCTACACAGCCTATACCATGGCCAAAGAAAAAACTATCAAGCACCGACTCCAAAGACAAAATGATCAACTGACTTCTTCCATCATCCTCCATTATATTAGACTTTGCATCAAGCCGAGCCTGCAATTGAGAAAAAGTATCCTCGCCATAATTCAATAAAAAGTAACCTACTAAGAATATGGCAAACAAAAATATATATTTAGAAGATCTTTGAATTTGTTTTTTTTGGTATTGCAAAAAAAGAATTATCATTATACTCAAAGACAAGAATGCTCCCCTCGACCCATTTGTTACCGATATATATAATACAGCGAAAAAAACAGTATACAAGAACACCTGCCCCAAAAGAGACTTCAATCGAATAATCAATCCTAACAAAAAGGGAAATGCGAAACATAAAAACGTACCATAAGTATTATAATTGCCAAAAGTAACTGCCGCATATTTCTGTTCCATAACCATCATTCCCACCTTGAACATTTGTCCTTCCTCATGATATAGATAAGTACTAGGCAAATGAATGTTTGTAAAGATCTCTATAAACGCAATAGGAAAAGTGATTAACATAGCAGCTACCCATCCTTTCGTTATAGACTCAACCGGCTTTTGACTTTTAAGAGAAAATATCACTATTTCCAAAAAGGCACACATGTGAATAGGATAATAAATAATATCTTTTCTTGCCTGGATTTCATCTAGACTCCAAAATAATGAAACAATGCCATAAATAAGCCAAAATAAGAAAAATAAGAACACCCTATTTATGTATTTATATTTTATAAACAAACTCCAATTTTTCAATAAAAAAGGGACAAAAAAAATCACAAACAATCGTCCAGGCTGCAAGGCTCCTCCCATACAACCTGCTGACAAAGAGGCTATAAGAAGAAATATAAAACAGTCATATTTATTGATAGCACAACACAACCACATAAGTACATTTCATTATTATCCAAACATAAACCATAAATCGAAGACAAAAAGACAATTTCAAAATAACATCTTATTATACAGACGATTTATCTTATGAAACACCACAAAAATTAAATTTAACACAACAAATATACGTTTATGATTAATATATAAATCCGAAACTGAAAGAAATATTTGAGTATTTAATTTATCAACATCATAACCTGCCAAAATAACGCAATTATTCTCAAATGCACTTTTTGCATTTTTAATCTTAGAACAAGTCAAATCCGAAAGAATTCCTGTTTGTTTTATTTCTTTATATATATCAATATAATAAAAATAGCAAGTAGGAGAATGATATTTTTTAGCACTTCCAATATAATGTATAATTCTAGATTCATACAAATAAGGCAACCCATGATAATTTATCTGACAATTCCAAACACCATCCATTTCTCTTATAATATGTCCACATTCAAAATCCGCTTTTGCCAAGGCTGGTTGATCATGCATTATGCCCAACCCTGTTCCTTGCAAATAAAGAGAATGCCAGCGACTAAAGAGTCTGTGCGAAGTCTCATTGTCTTTAGCATATATTACTCCAGAATTAAAATAAACATCCGGCAAATCTATCCCTATCTTACGACATTGAAAAGAACAACTTTTTTGTAAAGGATGTACACTCATATTTAAATGTTTATCTTTACAAGCTGCTACATCAAATGAAAATAAGTCTACTTCCTCTAATGAGGAAACCACAACAGTATCTGTATCTATGAATAAAAAGTCTCCTTTTACACAATCTCTAATATAAGTCTTCACGTATCTACTTCGTTCCATCTTGTTATATTTTTCAGGAACATTCACCACTACTTTCTCAGTTATATATTTTAATATAGTCGAACGACGCCCCACAATGGTTGTGTTTGTTAAAAAATCCACAACCAATACAATCGTAGCATTAGGATTATGTAATTTTACCGAATAAGCAGAGACCAAAGTTTGTTCCAAATAAATATCAGTATCATCACTTGTAACAGCATACACGATCTTCGTCTTCATTATCTTTACACTTATTAACTAATTATCATTACTTATCAGCATCTATTTTCTTTAAACAAGAATCTACCGATGCCATTTTTCTTTATTTTTTACACTCAACAGCCCCAACCGCCAATTTCTATAAACCAGCGAAACAAAGCAAAAGAACTCCACCGCTACAGCCATCATCGTAACCATATACATGTTTATATTTCCCGTGAGCAAAAGCAAACCTATCCCTGCAAGGAAAAAAAAACAATTTCCTACCATCGTTTTCATGTAAACAGACGAATATTCAAAAGGTACAAGCCGGTTTCCTCCCATAAAGGCATTGAAAGAAACTAAAATCGCCGATACACCCAACCAACGCATGATGACAGAGGCTTCCTCCAGATATTCCCCGATGACAAAATATACGATCCAGTCGCTACCGACAAACATACAAACGTAAGCCAGTAACACAACCCCCACCACCAAGAACATCACCCGATTCACAAAACGGATATTACGTTCCCGAGAAATCTTCGGGAAAACGGCTTGCGCCATCATGGAGATGGGGAGCTTCATCAGATGCAATACCTTATCAGCCATATCATAGATGGAGACCTCGGACATCCCCAAAAATGAACCGATCACCAGTTTGTTTACATTCACGTAAATCTGTGTAGATAGACCGGACACGAATAACGGGAAACTCTCCTTATAAGCTGATTTCAATTCCCGCACAGGTGTCACAGACAACTTTACCTTTTCCTTCCTCAACACAATATACAAGGACAGGCAACCCGCAAACACAGCCCCAATCCCGTTTAACAAGGGAACCAGCCAATAATCCTCTTGCTCATGGACAAAAAGGAAGATCGCCCCCACGAACAACAGACGAGCCGACAGGTTCACGATCGTGATATACTTCATCTTTTCAATTCCTTGAAAAAACCAAATGGGCAACAAAAGCTCATTGAATGTCAACAGGAAAGAGAGGACATAAACCCAATAATGATCTTGAAAAAACGGGACGATGCTTATAACCGATAAATAGACGATAAGACAAATGAACCAAAGGATAAACTTACATAGATATGTGGATGATACAATCCTAGATAATAACGTCTTATCCTCCTTATGTATCGCCACGTTCCTCGCTCCGGACATATTGAATCCAAAATTTATCACTAACGAGACATAGTTTATAATCGCCTGAGCAAATACAATTACTCCATACAATTCCAATCCTATGACCCGTAACAAATAAGGATAGGTTAATAAAGGAAATAGAATCGTAAATATCTGCAATACACTCAGGTAGGAAAAGTTCGCTAATATAGTCTTATACCTGTATAGTCTTTCTCGCAAAAAAATCATCAATCCCTCCTAAAAATATCCCTCGTATAAACCTTTTCCTTCACATCGTCTAGACAACTGTCATAACGATTGGCTATAATGGCATGGCTCTTCGCCTTGAAACGATCCAAATCATTCACCACGATACTACCAAAGAACGAACCGCCATCCTCCAAAGTCGGCTCATAGACAATCACATGAGCCCCTTTCGCCTTGATACGTTTCATCACACCTTGGATGGAGCTTTGACGGAAATTGTCGCTGTTCGACTTCATCATCAAGCGATAAACACCGATCACACATTCCTTTTCCTCCACATAATGGAAACAATTCCGATCGCTATAACCGTAATACTCGGCTTTACGTAATATCTGGTCCGCAATAAAGTCCTTTCTAGTACGGTTACTCTCCACTATGGCAGTCATCATATTTTGGGGAACATCCTGATAATTGGCTAACAATTGCTTGGTATCTTTGGGAAGACAATAGCCCCCATAACCGAAACTGGGATTGTTATAATGCGTACCAATACGAGGATCTAGTCCCACCCCTTTGATGATAGCCTGCGAATCCAGTCCCTTCACCTCGGCATACGTATCCAGCTCATTAAAATAGCTCACACGCAAGGCGAGATAAGTATTGGCGAAAAGTTTCACGGCCTCCGCCTCTTTCAAGCCCATGAAGAGCGTAGGTATCTCCTGTTTGATCGCCCCCTCCCGTAACAAATCCGCAAAGGTATGCGCCGCCTGTTCCAAGGCAGGAATATCAGCGACACAACAGATAGCCTCGTTCTCCTCACTAAACCGCTCATCGGAAATCATCTTCGGATAGCCTACGATGATACGGCTTGGATATAGGTTGTCATAAAGAGCCTTACTCTCGCGCAGGAACTCCGGAGAGAATAACAGGTTCAAACGCCTAACTCCTTTCCGGGCATATCTCAAATAAAGACTACGGCAATAGCCCACAGGAATTGTGGATTTGATTACCATTACAGCTTTGGGATTGACACTCAGCACAAGGTCTATCACGTCCTCAATATGATGAGTATCGAAATAATTCCTCTCTGGATCATAATTGGTAGGAGCCGCTATGACGATAAAATCCGCATTGCGATAAGCAGATGCCCCATCAAGCGTAGCTGTTAAGCTCAACTCTTTCTCTACCAAATATTTTTCGATATACTCGTCCTGAATAGGAGATTGCTTCCGGTTTAACATCTCCACTTTCTCCGATACCACGTCAACCGCTGTAACAGGATGATGCTGTGCCAACAGAGTGGCAATACTTAATCCGACATAACCAGTTCCGGCCACGGCGATCTTAATTTTTTTTGACATACTTATTATCTGATTTAATAAAACGTCCCCTCAACGTCCAAACGATATACAAACCTCCCCCATCCGAAAAACTCGGTAGCACCTCAAATCTCATATCAGAAATCCAAGAATCATTTTGTTCCTGCAAAAACACTACCTCGTGCCCAATGTGATCTTATCGGAAATCAAATCCTGCGTATATAGATATACGCAAACATAATTTTAAACTATATTTATCGTGATAAATTACCGAGACAAATCACTCAGCATAATACAAATAGTAAAGTACCTATTTACAATATTATTGGTAGGCGATCAAGCTTTCGAGTTTGGCTAACAATTTACGTGTGGGTTCCAACAAAGGCAATACATCCTCACGTTCAAAATCAAGGTAGCATGCGCCTTCTCTTTACGATAAGCGACAACCGCTGTTATATCTTCCGCGCTCAAACTCATAGCAATCGTATCCCCTCGTTTTTTACGTTGTGTACAAAGGGGGAGAAATGGTATCTCATCCAATCTTTCAAGGTGTAAAGCACCGGGCTGACGCACTCGTTTAACGACCAACCTAGTTCCACTAACGGATAAGATACATTGTCATAATCCTCCGCCTCGATTTTTGGCTTGTCCAACAAGATCAATATATCCCAATCCGAATCTGGACGTGCCTCGTCCCTAGCCTGCGAGCCATACAAAAAAGCATGTCCTCCAGCCGGTACAACCTTACGCAAGGTCTCTTTTATTCGATTTAACACGTCCGTTCTCATAAACTCTATGACATTTATTTTTTCACTTGGTACAAAGATAGTAAATGTATACCAAACTTACGCATAAAAGCTCGCACAATTTCACGTGCTTAGCTTATCAAACTTCTACCCCTCCCCCAGCACATACTTCACGATCGCCCGCCGGATATTGCGCAAGCTCTTGCCTTGCTTGAAGGGGAGCAGGGGGATGATGGCGTTGATGAATTCCTTGCTCTTGATAAGTTTGGCCGGTTCCACGCAGTCGCAAAAGACCTCGTTGAAAAGGTCGGTCAGCACCGTTTGGCAGAGGGTGGCCACATCCGGGCATTGGGCGATTCGCTTCACGAAGTCGTGACGCACCTCCTCGTCTTGGATATAGGAGGCTAATAAATCACACGGCTCCGGATCCGGCCTCACGTCTTTTTCCGAAACGACCTCCGGCTTTTCTCCCGGGTCCAAGCAAATATATTGAATGGCAAACATGGCGTTGGGCAGCACCTGTATGTTCTCGCCATGGATGTGCAGCACACACGGGCTCGCTTTCTCTTCACTCATATCTTCTTCTTTTTCCTGTCACCGAATTACTTTTATGCGCAAATAACTTACCGATAGGTGCAAATAACTTACCGGACCGTTTTTTCTCACTCTTTTACCTTTCCTTTACCAGCCTAAACTTTAAATCAAACGAGTTAATGAAAGAATGTATCATGTCCTTTTTCAACGCCCCCATCTCCAATCAAGTGCCGAGCGGCGTGACCAGTGTCAAACAGTTGCATACCTATATCACCTCCAACGAGTGGCTGAAAGAACGAACGCTCAGCGTACAGGACGCTTTGAGCGACGAGAAACGGTTCCGCAAACTGAAGCAAAACTTACTGCCATACGTCACACCGGCCGGGGTCTTCTCCTATCGCAAGGAAGACCGCCTGTTATTCCTTTCCGGAGAGTTTGTCATCGATATCGACCATCTCCCCTCGCCGGAGGAAACCCTCCACTGGCGAGACACCTTGTTCGCCGATAATAAACTGAGACCGGACCTAGCTTTCGTCAGCCCAAGTACCACAGGCGTGAAACTGCTCGTCCCCTACCGGCTCTCACCCAAGGCTTCCATAGAGGAATCTTTTGATAAGGCACGGCTATCGGCATGGGAATACCTGAAATGGAAATACGGATTGAATGCGGATGCCTCAAACGCCGATCTCTCACGGGCGTGTTTCCTCTGCCATGATCCCTCCGCCAAGCTGCGGGAGAGTTGATAGTTGACAAATGACAGTTGACAGTTTAAATCATAAATTATAACTTATAAATCAAATGAATCCATTATCAGATTTAGAGCGGCTTGTCGCCGCCATCGAACACCAAGGGGCGAACATCGCTCCCACTTACCAAGAGTATATGCCGATCGCCTTCGCCACCGCCAACGATTGCGGGGAAGCGGGAAGGACGTTCTTTCATCGCATCTGCCGCCTGTCCGAGAAATACGTCTACGAAGAAGCGGACAAGCTATACGACCACGCCCTCAAAGCGGGCAACGGGCGCAACGGATTAGGCTCCGTCTTCCACTGGGCCGAGATTGCTGGCGTAAAAACGGACAAGCAACTGGCCGACACCTTCCGCCAATACCCGAGGGAGAACAAGAATCCTTCAAACCTTCAAGCCCCTCTCACACCCACACACGCACATACGTACGCACGTGAGGACTTGCCACCCGCTTTCCCGGATTATCCGTGGCCCCCGTTCATCAAGCAGATGATCGATTGCGGGAACTCCATCGCCCAGCGTGACATACTCCTGCTGGGAGTATTCACCGTACTCGGGGGCACCTTGAACAAGCGGGTACGGGTGTTATACGGACAAAAATACATGTATCCATGCCTACAAACCTTCATCGTAGCGCCTCCCGCCTCCGGAAAAGGAGCCTTGACATGGGTCAGGCGCCTAGCTGAACCTATTCACGAGGAGATGATGGCCCGCTACAAAGACAGCCTAAAGAATTATCGGGAGGAAAAGAACCGATGGGACTCACTCGGCAAGAAACGCTCCGAGACGCCCGAGCCGGAACAACCGCCCCTCAAGATGTTCCTCATAGCCGGCGATAACTCGGGTACCGGTATCTTAGAGAACCTCATAGAGGCCGACGGCGTGGGGCTGATCTGCGAGACCGAGGCGGATACCGTGAGTACCGCCATCGGAGCGGATCACGGCCATTGGAGCGATACCTTGCGTAAATGCCACGACCATGAGCGACTGGCCTTCAACCGGCGTACTAATCATGAGTACCGGGAATGCGATGAGTCTTATCTCAGCGTATTGCTAAGTGGAACCCCGGCGCAAGTAAAGCCGCTGATCCCCTCGGCGGAGAACGGCTTGTTCTCTCGCCAGTTATTCTATTTCATGCCACCCATCGATGAGTGGATGGACCAATTCGATTCGGAAGGCGAGGATTACGGCCTACGCTTCGCCACATGGGGAACACAATGGAAACAGGTACTGGACCTGATCAACGGATCGGTCCAAACGATCCAGCTAAGGCTATCCGAGAAACAGAAAGAGCTGTTCAACCAACGGTTCGCCCAGTTATTCTCCCACGCCGGTTACGCCTATGGAGGTTCCATGCGAAGCGCCGTGGCCCGTATCGCCATCAATACCTGCCGGATCCTGAGCATAGTAGCCCTGTTGAGAGCCTTGGAGAAATTCCTCCCTCCCCAACAAAAAATTTTCAATTCTCAATTTTCCATTTTCAATTCCCCCGGTCTCTCCCCCGCCCCGGAGATACCCATCGAGAATATCAAGGATGGTATCGTCCCCAAGCTGGACCTGCGGGTCACCGACGAGGATTTCCAAGCCGTACTCACGCTCATAGAGCCTCTTTACCGCCATTCGAGCTATGTGCTGGGCTTCCTGCCTACCTCCGAGGCCGTTCCTGTCCAGACCTCTCCTGAACAGGCTTTATTCAATGCCCTCCCAATGATGTTCTGCCGTCGGCAGGCCGTGGAGGAGGCAGCGAAGAACGGCATACCCGAGAAAACACTCGACTCCTCCCTCAAACGGATGCTGGAGAAGGGAACACTGATCAAGACCGCACGGGGCGAGTACGCTTTCTCCTCGCACGTGTGTGTGCGTGAGAGACGCCCGAAGGAATGAAGGAATGAAGGAAATGCCACTACTGTCATCGCCCGTAAGCACTACCGTCGCAGCCCTACGCCAGTACTGGCGTTGTCTGATGCCAGTACCGGCATCGCCGCTCGCCTATACCGACGGGTGGCGGTGTCTCCTCTCAAGGACGACCCAAGTAACGGAAGATCAGCTCCACTTGGAGGGAGGTGAAGACCCGTTGCCTCGGGCGGTAGCCCGTATCACCAAGCTCCCGGGTCAGCCGATCGTTATACCGCATCCATTCCGCCAGCCGGTTCAGGGCCGAGACGGGGCTGATCTCGGGGGCGTAGGCCATGGCCAGCTCCCGCTTGGAATAGGGCCGCACGGGCCACTCGTCGATTTGTGTGTATCCTGTTCGCATATCGTTCGCATTTTCAAGATTTATCTTATTGGTATAAAGATACTTAAAACATACGACACGAACAACTATACGGATGTTTATTTTTCAGTATATCTCCTCTTTTATCTCCCTTATTCATCCACTGTCAGCGGTATTCATTTCAGAGGAAACCGAATGTCGTACATTCGTTATCGAAAACAAATCGATTTCATTTTCAATTTTCAATTATCAATTTTTAATTATCAAATCTATGGCTTTAAATTACAGCGTGTCCCTTCGGACCAACCCTATCAAGAAAGACGAGCCGGCGAAAGCGTACGCCACGGCACAGATCAATGGTGAGCTATCGCTCAAGCAGCTGAGCCGCCGGGTATCCATGCAAACCACCGTCAGCCGGGCGGATGTGGTGGCGGTATTGATCTCCACTGTCGAGAACCTGCTCGATGCCCTCCAAGAGGGGAAACAGGTGGATTTCGGCGAACTGGGTAAATTCCGGCTCCATATCCTCAACGAGGGTGCGGAGAGTCTTGAGAAATTCACATCTACAAACATCACCGGGGTTAGTATCCAGTATATACCGGGCGAGGACTTGAAGAATGTCTTCGCCGGGCTGGAGTTCCAACCTGTGGCTACTCGCAAGGCTCAGCAAGCGGTGCTCCGTGCGGAGAAGGCTGGGGAGACTACCGTGGATATCTCGAAGAAGCCGGCTGCTGGGGGTGGGGATTCGGAGTCGCCTGATGAGATCTAACGTGTCACTTTTGGCTTGACCCAAAAGTAACCAAAAGGTCAAGGCTGACGCTGACGGGCTACTTCGAGACCTACGCTCGCTGTCGCATCCCAACTCGCTTCGCTCAGACAGGGATGCTCCTCACGCTCGCTACGGTCTCTTCGCTTGACGCCCGTCCGCTGAGGCCGTCCGAAGGAAAGCGAAGCTTTCCTCTTATATCAGCCGGGATATCATTATTCACTATTCATTATTAATTATTCATCATTCATTATTAATCATCATGAAAAAGTCCGTCTGGAGTACCATTATCAAAGTGATCATCGCCGTAGC
>ULRN01025563.1_pt1 | contig 25385 bp, 25 predicted proteins | sample 1955461 | NCBI WGS metagenome assembly ULRN01 (sample SAMEA4835683, study PRJEB28245) | human gut metagenome | biome: gut microbiome; material: fecal sample | place: Denmark | collected 2008 | reverse complement strand
GGTTCGATTCCTGGTGGCACCACAAAAGACCGCTAATTCTCAGTGAGTTAGCGGTCTTTTATTCAACTATACCCCTCCGAGTCACCACAAAAGTCACCACACCTACACTAACGCACTGAAATACTGTTCGTTATGTGTGTCAGAATAGGCGCAAATCTTTTATCGCGGCGGTTTAATGCGCTGATAATCAGTACATATTTCAAATTCATCCAAATCCATTCAGCGTCATTCAACCCCACACTACCGCCTCACAATCCCAAACTTTAACAGACTTTAATCATATTCGAGCCTCAAAAATGTGGTGACCTCAGCCAAATTTTCGCCGGGTCACCACGCTTAACAGTTAAAATCCCATAAATAATTCGTAACTTTGTGGTCGGGTTGACGCAAGTCTTCTCGCAACATTTTGGAAAAAAGAAGCGTTATGCTCATCTTGTAACTTGAAAACCTGAGAGCCTTTCAAATTTGATGCAAGAGATAGCATAGTGGTTCTCACGCATACGGCGTGGGCTGCTATCGTTATATCTGCATCATAGGCTTTCTCAGGGCCGTCAAGTTAGATTGACATAGAAGTCCGCGCTTCTGCATTTATAAACCAGCTCCATCGGACAGTGGGGCAAAAAAAAAGGAAAACGACAATGGGAATGAAATTCTGTCAAAGCTGCGGAATGCCGCTCACAAATGAAGTACTCGGCACGAATGCCGACGGTACACCAAACGAGGATTACTGCATCTACTGTTACAAAGACGGCAAGTTCACGCAGAATATGACAATGGAGCAGATGATTGACCACTGCGCTCAGTTTACCGATGAGATAAACAGAAACTCAGGTCAGAATCTCACGGTCGAACAGATGAAAGAGCAGATGCGTCAGTTTTTCCCGCATCTCAAACGCTGGAAAAATTAAACAGCCATGTTTATCGCAATCCTTACATACAAGAAACCGCTTGAAGAAGTTGACCGTCACCTACAAGCGCATCGCGACTATCTTGCGAAGCATTATGCCGCAGGTGATTTCATTGCCTCCGGGCCGCAGACTCCACGCATTGGCGGTGTGATGATGATAAAGGCCGACAATCGTGCGGCGGTGAATTCCATCATTGCCCAAGATCCGTTCAACATCAACGAAATCGCCGACTATCAGATTGTGGAGTTTACTCCGACAATGTTTCTAAATGATGATTTGAAAAATATCTTTTCATAATGGATACTGACAGATTGATATTGAGACCTTGGCAGGAATCCGATGCCGAATCACTTTACAGGTATGCGAGTGACCCCGATATCGGGCCGATTGCCGGATGGCCTCCGCACACCAGTGTTAGTGATAGCCTTGAAATCATACGCACTGTTTTTGCCGCTCCCGAAGTCTACGCTGTTGTGTTGAAAGACACCAACGAGCCGGTTGGCAGTTGCGGAATCATGTTTTCCAACGGTCTTCACTCGGCCAACATGACGCAGCGTGAAGCCGAGATAGGCTACTGGATTGGCAAGCCTTATTGGGGTCAAGGTCTTATTCCCGAAGCAGTCAACGCTTTACTTTCACGATGCTTCAATGAACTGGGTCTTGATGCTGTGTGGTGCGGTCACTACGATGGAAACGTCAAGTCTAAACGCGTCATCCAGAAATGTGGATTCAAGTACCATCATACTGATCATGAGGTCGTTTCACCTCTTGGAGACAAGCGCACCGAACACTTTTATCGCATGACAAAAGAAGACTACAATGCCTTACATATCTATAGAGAGCGGACGGTTGACCGCAGAACAGAAGAAGCAGTTGATTGAGCGACTGACAACGACAGCCTCCGAGATAACACATATCCCAGAGCAGTTTTTTACTGTTACCATCAAGGAACTGCCGGATGAGAACTTTAGCATAGGCGGCAAGTCAATAGACGAAATCAAACGTAACTATAAACCATGAGCCTTATCCTCAGACCATATCAGCCCACGGATGCCAACGTAATCGCCACTTGGCTTAAAAGCGAATATCTTATGCGCCAATGGTGCGCCGACAGGTATTCGCACTATCCTGTAACGCCCGAAGATATGAATTCATATCACGGGCGTTATATTGACGGTCAACGCTCGCGCGCCCTGACAATGACGGTTGGTGATGAGGTTGTAGGATACATCACTTTACGCACTCCCGCCAGCGACACGACTGAACAACGACTGGGCTTTGTCATAGTCGATGATTCAAAGCGCGGCCTCGGTTTCGGGAAAGCTCTTGTCTCAATGGCAGTAAAATATGCTTTTGAAACACTTGGAGCCACGAAAGTGTCGCTTGGTGTATTTGACAATAACCCCGCTGCCATACATTGCTATGAGGCGGCAGGATTCCATCGGGTTTCACGGTCGGACACTGAGAACTACACATGTCTTGGCGAAACATGGAACTGCATTGAAATGGAACAGCTTAAATAGCTGTAAAAGCAATCGGAATATAATAATAAGATGAAAAGCGTAGAACTTGATTATCAGAATGGCAATATAGGGAAGTTATTTCGATCACTGTTTTTTCCCACACTGATAGGGATGTTATGTAACTCTGTATTCCTTATCACTGACGGGATATTTGTCGGGCAAGGTATTGGACCGTCAGGACTCGCTGCTGTCAATATGGTAGCCCCTATATTCATTCTGATCTGCGGTATCGCTCTGATGTTCGGTATCGGGAGTTCTGTCGGTGCATCTATTTGTCTTGCCAACAAGCAAATTCTCCCTGCTAAGAAAATAGTATTCCAATGTTTTATAAGTGGAGAATTATTGATATTACTTCTTGCAACCATATTTATCAGTGATTCCAAAGGAATTGTCAGCATACTTGGAGGAGATGATTCTATAATGAATCTGTCTTCGGCATATCTATTATGGTTATTTCCTGCGATGATTTGTATGTTGCCACAAATCGGAGGCATGATGGTAATGCGACTTGATGGTTCTCCAAGATATGCCATGTTCTGTCAACTAATCCCTGCCATTCTGAATATTGCTTTGGACTATTATCTTATATTTCATTTGAAACTACAGACCACCGGTGCGGCGTTGGCAACTTCTGTAAGTGGCATTGTCGGAACCCTAATGGTGATTTTTTATTTCTGTAAACTATCTGTGAACTTCAGATTTACTAAAATCACCGGGGGGCTTGAAGGAATATTGTCCAATACTCAATATTCTGTGAAAATTGGATTCTCCGCGTTCTTTACCGAGGCTACAACTTGCGTGATGATGCTGACAGGGAATTATATGTTTATGCGGATTATCGGTGTCGAAGGAGTATCGGCTTATTCAATTGTATGTTATCTATTCCCTGTTTTCTTCTCTTTTGCAAATTCAATAATTCAGTCTGAACAGCCGATAATAAGTTTTAGCTATGGCAATCAGGCATACAGCAGAATTGCCACAATGCTTAGACAATCCATAGGTACCGCATTTTTATCGGGTATCGGGCTGTCATTATGCTGTTTGTTGTTTAACAGACCAATAGCTGAGATATTTTTGGGAAATGGCTTGGAATATGAATTGGCAGTGGCTGGAATACCATTATTCGCAGTATGTCCGGTTTTCTTCATTTCCAATATGGCTATGATTGGTTTCTATCAGAGCATTGAAAAGGCAGGAATAGCGTCCATTATATCTATATTACGAGGTTTTGTGATATTAGTGCCTTCTTTTATCATCTTGCCCTCTCTGATTGGTATTGCAGGATTATGGCTGGCTATTCCAATGTCGGAACTCATAACACTGACTGTCACCGCAGGTATATTCCTTTTCAGACATAGGGTTGGCAGATTAGAGAAATCATTGACATGATGAGTTACGGTTAAACTATGAAAAAATATATCCGCATTCCTATGATAATAAGACTGTAAAGCATTATAAAAAGGATGCCACCGAGGGGATGCTTCTCTCGGTGGCATTGGTGTCAGTGTAGTTTTGGCCCTTTTCGTCGCAGTTTTGCTTTCTGCTCGTCACGGAAACGGTGCAAAGCCTCTTCGATGCTCATGCCGGGGTGCAATTCAAGGAAGTGCTTGAAGTCATCAGGCATTCCACTGCCGTGAGCGAAACCTTGTTCTTCAGGAATGTTTCCATCGAGAGAAGGCGATGATAGGCGAATTCCGGCACTCGGCGATGACGATGCTGAGGATTGCTTTGCTGCCAGTTGTCGCAGGAAGGCTTCCGGGATTTTGTGGTCGGAGGGATATGTACGGCTCATTACGGGTTCTCGTTTGTCGAAATCGTACCAAATCCAATGGTTGATTGGCACAACGCCTCCAGGGTCACAGATTCCGATGCTGATGAACTTGCCTTCCTGATAGGCTTGTTGTTTAAGTCGGTCAATCTTTACGCCGCATACTATATCCGGCAATGGCGGGATAACAATAGGCTCCGGCTGCTTTGATTTAGGCTGTGACTGCCGTTGCGGTTTAGGCTGTGGTGCGGTTCCTGGTTGAGTCTTTGCCGCTTGCTGTTTCTCTCGACGAGCCTTGAATTTCAATTCAAGATTCTCGCGGCTGAAAAAGGGATCGAGTTTCTTGTACCAGAATTCATGTCTGCCTGTGCAGTAATACAGGTTCGTTTTCCCTGATTGGCCGGTCTTTTCCTTGACTGTTATACCCTGCCGCTTAAGAGCAATGAGAAACGAGTTCCAGTCCTGAATCTCCGGACGGATGTACACTCCTGCTATATTGTGGACAAGCGGGTAACGGATTTTATCTTTTCCACGCAGTTTTGAAACATCTGTATTAAGTTTGCTCTTGCCCTGCGTGAGATGGTGTTTCAGATTGAGAGCCTTGCAGACGCGCTCATTCTTCTTGAAGTTGGTGGTCTGCGTCAGAATTTTTCCGACATAGTCAACCCGGCTGAAAACTATATGACAGTGCGGATGCGCCTTGTCAAAATGTCGTACCACTATGTACGGGGTATTGGTCAGCCCCATCTGCCTCATATATTCCTGCGCCACCTCGGCCATAAGTTCGTCCGTCATCTTCGGAGCATCGTCTGGGTGAAAGTCGAGGGATATGTGACCGACCGGGTCTTTTATAGGCTTACGTTGTCGTGACGGTCGGGCGATGTCGTCAGCCATAGCCTTGCGGCCTTCATATATCCTTATGTCGCCGGAGGAAGACAGGAGTTTCCAGTCTTTGGAAAGATGGTCGATTATATCCTCTCCTTTGTTGCTCTCATATTTTCTTTCATCGGCTTTCAGCCCTTTCGACTGCTCCTTATAGAGCTTTTCTTCGAGCTTGCGGCGGGTGACATAATCGACACATCCACCAAAGCCTGAGCCGCTTATTATATATGCTATCATAGGAAATTAAGAACTTAATTTTGCGAAAAGTTCGCGGAAACGATTGAGGTAGTATTGCACATCGCGGACCATGGCGTCGAGTCCGCGCTGATGGCAGAGACGCAGAAGCTGATTGAAATTGTTGCTCATGCCGGAGAGATTGCGGGCGATTCTCATTTCTGACTCATCGAGTCGTGGAACAATGTGAGGATTGAGCGTCACCGATCGTATATATTCGCTGACATTTTTCATTCCCGTGCGCTTGACATTAGCAAGCAGGAGGGTGTTTTCAGCCTCGTTGTATCGCGTGTGCCGGACGTAGGACTGACGTTCTTCTTCCGGCAAGGCGGGACGGCCGTTGCGGCGTCCTGCCTTGAGATTCGATTTGCGGGTCGGGGATTTCGGTTTCATTGGCGTGAGGGGGATTGAGGGTTTGAAATTGGAGGGGCAAAGCGGATTCGGTACACCGGTGTACCGCTCCACCCGGTGTAATGGAGGGTGGCGAGGGGAGCAACATGCTTGCGACGATTTTTGTATCACAAAAATCTAACCTCGCTTAGCCCCTCCATTACCCCTGTGGATGGATACCACCGCGCCCTGAATCACATAGATTTCAGATTCTTAATTTCTCACCTGAGAGTTTGCGGTTGATAAGATCGCGGTTATCGTCAAAGAACGCTTTGAGAATGTTGATGACGATATGTGACGGTGCGAGATTCGGTACACCACTCACCCGTGCGAGTTTCTCCAGAGAGTCGCGAAGTTCGAGAGGAAGAAACACCGGTTTCTTCTCGCCGAGGCTGACGATGCGGAGATAGGTGTGTCTTAACGCATCGAAATCGGCATCCACCATTTTGGCACTGACGCGCGATTTCTTTGACTGTTCCACGGGTTCAGCTTGCTCAGCCTCTACCGGAATGTCAGACTGTTTTCCGGTTGTCAAATCCTCGGATGCGGTCTTGTGTTCGCTCTCAGAATCGCTTGGCGGTGCATCCTTTGGCATAGCCTCCGGCCTCTCTTCCGCTTCGGTTTTTGAAGATGACTTTGCTTTTTTTGGCGGTGTAACCGTTGTATTGGTACACTGGTGTTCCTGTTCAACCATATCTTTCGGCTTTCGAGTCCCTGATGCCTTGCCTCGCTGAGGCTCTGATTGGTCAGAGCTTTGATTGCATGACTGATTAGTCAGCTTGGCATTTTTGAATATTTTGAACTCTTCGCCATGCTTGCGGATGAACTCTTCGAGATTTGCAGGTTCCCATCTGACCGCACAAGGATTTAATTCCATACCGGGAAACGGAGGCTTGCCATCATCGACATTCCACGGTAATGAGTATTCGTTCATAAGAATCTCAGTCCTTCTGAGTTGTTCTGCTTCTGCTTTGGAATTTTCCTCTTCTTGTCGGAGAAATTCCAAAGCATTGAACTTTTTGGTTGTTCTGGATTCTCTCTTGGGCGCAGTCTGAGTCGCACCCGCCCGATTGACGTATTGACGCGCCTCGGACTCTGTGCCGATAATCGTAGGCTCGGCAAACCTATCTGGATTTGATTTAGCCATATCATTCTGGAATTGTGGCCGCCGAGAGAAAGTCCCGACGACCGGGTGAGGTGTTGAATTCTTGTGCAAACGAGAGCAGAGTGTCAAGCTCGCTTGACCTATGCCGAGTGTAGCCAAGAATGCAGCATATTGCTGAATTTGATAAACTGATGAATCGGAGCGTTATCTATAGTTATATCAGTACATTATCCATTCATCATTGTTTCATCACTATTTTACGGGCGGTGAGAAGAAAATTTTGGCGATGGAAAAGAGAAATTGCGTTTTCTCTCGGCGCCATACATCCTCTTTTCTCATTGCCTTTCATCCTTTGATGAAGTGTTGATGAATAACCGATGAGAAGAAAAAGCTCTGAAAAACAGCAGTCTGTCTCCATTTTCATCAGTTCATCAAATTTCAACGAGAAAAAATTATAAATTCTCTAACATCTGCCGGGTTACAGTATAGTAGCGTCCGCAACGGCGGGTCTCGACGTATGTTTCTTCGTTGAGGAACATACCGACGGTGTAGGTCGTGTAGCAGAACGAGTTTGAGGCGGGTCTGAGTTTCCAGCAGTCCTGCACCACCTTCCGGAGCTGGCTACGGTCAGCCTTGACCTGACGGTAGCCGAAAAGACTCAGGATGTCGTTGAAGCAGAAAGCAACCTCGTCAATTTTGCGCGAGTCCATTATCTCGGTCAGCAGCTCGGCAAGCTCCAGCTCCACACGGTTGCGGTTGGCACGGATGATTTTCTGCAATGCCTCGGTGTCGAGCAGCGCGGGATTGAACCACATGCGGCTTTCCTCGGCGGTTATCAGCTGCCGATAGGTCAGGGCATGGAGAAATGCCGGTATCTCGTAACGGATTTTCTCCAGAAACGTGGTGTCGTCGGTGGTGAGCCTCGGAACCTTCCGTACCCAGTAGCGTGTCTCGCCGGGGTCGATGACAACTGGGAGATACTCGTTGTTGGAGCACAGTACGAATTTGGCGAAGAAACTCACCTCCTCGCGGTCGCGTCCTTTGGCCTCCATCTTGTAGTTGTAGGTGGTGCTGAGGTTTTTCAGACGCTCGGAATCCTCTCGCTTGTTGAGCAACACCTCGTCCACTACGATTACCAGCTTGCCGTTCCAGTCGTCGTTGAACTGGCTGCGGAAGTTTTCGTTGGTGTTGAACGTGACATTAGCTTCAAAGAGTAGTTTTAGGAAATTTAGAAAGGTGGATTTTCCGGTGTTGCGCTCCTCCGACACCAAAAGCAGAATGGGTAATTTCTGCAACGGCATGGTGTAGAGGATTTGCAGGTAGTCAAGACCGAGATCGTACTGTTCGCCAAAGATGTGGCGCACAAGAGATTCGATGCACGGCCATTCTCCCTCGGCGGGGATGTGGCTGAGCGGCGAATACTTGTTCTTGAAACTGCCCACAACAGGCTGATAGTCCAGATGGGAGGGAACACAGCAGAAACCGTCGTACTTGGGCACGTTGGCGAGAAAGTCCTTGCCGTAGTCCTGACGGATAGCCTCTATTGTCCACGGGATGCTGCGCTCGATGAGCTGTCCGGCGGCGTTGGGCTGTCGGACAATCTTGTAGTAGGTGGTGCCGATGCGCTCAAAGCGGTCATCGGCGGGAGGTATAACTGTTACGTCTTCCATAGGCTCAGTCGTCGTTACAGGGGGTGATGATAGAGTTAACTTCCCGCAAGCTGTAGCGGGTGCTTCCGTTCACCTTGAATGGGTGAAGTCTGCCGTCTTTGGTCATGTTATAGACCGTGGTCTCGCAGACGCCGAGCCGCTCGGCAACCTCTTTCTTGGAGATTGACCTGTCCTGCTCCGCCTCCATGTAGAGGGGGAGCAGACGCTCGCGGGTGGCTTCGATTGTGTCCACCACAAGCTGATGAAGGTCAGAGAGGCGGACGTTGAGGAGGATATTTGGAGAGTCAGGGTCGAGTGCCGACGCCTGAAGGAGGTCAAAAAGATTCAATTTCATCTGAGGGAAATGAATTTGAAGAGTTATGTCGCCGAGTAACTCGCATCACCAGCAGCCCCGGCGACGAAAAAGGCTGCGGTGACGTGTCCCCGAAAGGACAAAGGAAGGGCTGTCGGCTATGTTTCGCTAAAGCCGACGGTTGTTGCTGCCGGCTTGTCAGGGTCGGCAGAGGGCGTAGCTCATCCTTTCCCACATCGTGACGAAAGGCAACGACATGAGGTGCATCTGTTCCTTATACGGGACAGATACAACGGCGGTTGTGTCTTACTTTGCAATAAGGTAAGGCATACGCGTTTTTCTTCTTTTTAATTGATTGTTTTTGACGTACAGATTCTGTACGGGCACAGCTGTGGCTGTCGCAAAATTCAGCTCGTATAGGCTCAATGACAGTTCAGGGCTGTGCCGTTCTTTCTTCTTCTGCCGTTGTTCCACGCATTTAATCCGTTGAGCATCGCTTCCTTAGTGCGAGTTGTTGCCGAGTTAAACCGTTGCGGTTCGTTCCGCATTCAACAGCAGGCTTTTCATAGTGGTTCCGGATTCTGAGTCCGGTCTTCTGATCAGGTACCTCGTTATAATTGTTACAGTGTCAATATCGGGCATGTCATCCGTAGGGGAGCATCGTTCCTGTTCCGGTCTATAAAGCTGAACGTGTCGCTTCGGGCGTGCGCTGCCTTCAATCGTTACATAAAGATAACAAAAATTTTCGAGATTACCAAATCGGCACAATCTCCCGTCGGCGGCTGACATTGTCGGCTATCGGGTGTGTATGATGTAGGTATGTCAATAGCGACCACAAGTGTCACACCTGAACATGGGCACCGGTGTTGGTGTAAGGTTCGGGTAAGTACCCGCACACCGATTTGTTCGCAATGCTTTGCGCATCCGGTTGCGAAATTCAGGCACACACTTCCGGGTGTTGTGCGTCGGTTTGTCCGACCCATCGGGGTCGGCTCATAGAGAGTCAGCCCACTCTTGGGCTGGGGGGTATGTCTGCGGCGGATAATGGCGCGACCGTCACGGCAGAGCAATTTGACGCTCCGCTATGGTCGCAAAACTTGCCACCGCAACTTTCCTAACAAAGCTTTGTTCAAAAAGGTTCACGATTCAACGAAAAAAGTCATCCATAGCCAAAAGTAGTGCATGAGCGGGCATTGCTCCTCGTTGACTCCGGACTTCTTTTCATCCTTTCAGCGGCAAAGATAAAGTGTAATTTTCAATCCCGCCAAATATTTTCCGCCAGATATAGCTCAAGGTTGTACATGTATATCGGGATATACAACTGGTATGGCGAAACGGCAGCGTTTGCACCGATAAATCATTACTCTCGATAAGAGCCAATAAAAAACTTTTAAGGACTAAGGCGTGTTCTTAATATATGAGCGAGATATTGACCATAACAGGAATTGTAATAGCGTTAGGCGCTACACTTGTTCTATTGGCATTTGGGATAAAACAGTGGCATCTGAGACAGAGCGTCAAGGATGTGCCTATGCGCTATCAAGAATGGTTGGCGCAATACAAAACCAAACGGGGTTATATACTAATAGCCCAGTTAATAGGAGTTATAATTGGTATTATCGGTCTCTCTATTGAAAGACCTGAATTATCCAAAAGTCCTTAAAATATGCTTATAATCCGCCAAAAGTATGGTTTTTGACCCACTTTTGGGGGATTATAACGAGGTTTTACAATTCTTTTGCCCTTTATTGATAGCCCAAATATATTGAATAGCAGTTGATTGTGGTTTATAATCTTTGGAACAGACACAGATTTACGGGTATCTTTTGCCCTTTCTTTTGCCCTTAGCTCATCATTTCAAAGCTGATTCAATTTGCATTTGCTCTTCAATATATTCAAGCATGGCATCGTCGGCATTTAGAACTCTTGCCATTGAAACAGGAGAAATGACATTCGTTCCATTAGTGCGACGGTTTGCTTCTTCCCAAGCTTCATCATGAGACTTTCTCATGAGCTGTCCGAAGATCAATGATTTATTTTCCTCAATTGACTGTTCCAATGCCTCAATCTCTGACTTGGAAAGATACTTCAAATCTGCCTCTAGTTTAGGAAGAAGAACATCAGTGGCATCCTCTTCGGCAAACTGGATAACCTCGGACAATTCTTCTGAAAGAATCATCCGAGGGTTATTTAGTTCCTTAACCGCATCATACAATTGTGTAGGAACCGGACCATATTTCAATGCGCAAAACTCATCAGGCACAAAGCCGCTGCCCCATTTCGCCAGATGCTTCATCTCCGCGAAATAGAGAATCTTGAAAGCATGGTAGAAATCAACACCGCCAGTCTTGTCAAGAATAAACAGAACTAACTCTGTGAGTTTCTTACGGTCGTGACTCGTCATTTATTATATGTCACTTGCTCATCCACAAAGCGGCAAATTCATCCGCTTCCTTTTCTTTTTCCGGATCTTTGTCTCCGTAATTGACATTCTCCATAAAGATGTCTTTCTTGCCATGCAGCAAGATATGGCCAATCTCATGGAAGAGAGTATTCCAGAAATCATCCTCATTTTCAAACTTCTTGGCAAGTTGAATACAAGGAACTCCATAGATGTATCTTGCACATCCTTTTACGGGTGCGGATGAAAGCGTTTCAGTGAAAACCATCTTGACTCCGGCGTTGCCAAGTAGAGAAGCCAATACCTCTTGATAGTTGTAGGCTCCGGATTTTCGGATTTCAACAACATCATTAAGAATGCTTCGGAGAAGTTTGGCTGTGTATTTTGCCTCAATGGATATTTCTCCAGCCTGTATTTCGCCCTGTCGCAGCCAAGCGGAAAGAGCGTATGGATCACACGCTTCTGCAAGAGTGATACTGAACGCTACACGAAGTCGCTGATTGAGATAGAAATCTTCCCATCCCTTTGGGGAGCTTACGGCGAAAAATGTGCATAGGGTATCAACGATATTTCTTTCGTCGCCCTGTGCGTCAGTGATGCCAGAGAACCATCCAAGGCTTGATATTTCTGCGTAGGGGAACTTCTTAGCCCAACGCAGTCCATCTTTAAGAGTTTTTTCTCTCTTCTTGCGGGCTATGAACTCATCATAGCTCTTTTGATGGCGAAGCCACATGTGTGCAGGTATTTTTGTTACCATTTCAAATGCGACTGCCATATCAGGGGTTATGGAACTCTTGCCTTTTAAGACTGCTATAATAGTCTTTTCGGGTTTTGAAACCCTCGTGGCAAATTCCTTCACTCCCATACCCATCTCTTGTAACTTTTCATCAAGAGTCTCGCCGGGGTGATAAACGACCGGCAACTTTGCAGGGTCGAAAAACGGTCTTGTCTGTGCCATATCTTTATTTGCCATGATAGTTTGTAATCTCGATAACTTCGACGCCTTTGATTTCCAGCCAGACATATCTACCCGAGGCATCGGTCGGTATGGGGTCTTCGTGTGGCTCGAATATCAAGCGGTAGGGGTGGTCAAGGTCACATGCCCACTGACCTTTCCTGTCTGCCTTCAATTCGTGAAAATTACCGGGAAGATTCCTTACATCTTCAAGAGTCGTAGCGTTAATCAAAGCTCCCAATCTCGTGAGAAACAACTTTGTTCTTAACGGCCCGAGCTCTCTCGTCAACTTGGAAGGATTGTCCAGCAATTTTTCGAGCTTTTTATTTTGAAACGAAATATTCACTCTCTTTGTTTAATTGGTTCACACATGCTGTAAGTCATTTCATGTGCAAAATTATAAAATTATTTTTGATTACACAAACTGTAAGTGATTTAATTTACCACATATCATTCTCTTTCTTGGACATGGCGGCGATTTCATCGGCTATCTCCTCGGATGAGAGCTTGATGTAGTCCATGAAGGTCTTTTGTGTCTTGTGGCCGCTGACGTGCATCATCTGGAGGATGGTATACCTGTGGCTGAGGTACATATTCGTGATGCCGGTGCGTCTGGCGGTGTGGCTTGTCACACACTCATAGCGCGGCACAATCACGTTGCCGTTGAGGTCGGTCTCCGGTTCCTTCTTCTCTTTTCTCAACGCCTCCTTCTGCTTCATTGTGAGCTTGGTCGGTACCTTCTCTTTCAGCGACGGCAGCTGCTCCGACAGGTCTTTGAGAATATCCTTTATGTATCGGTTCAGCACCTGCTCGTTGGCTTTCGGAATGTTGTAGCCATACTTCTCGCAGATGGTAATCAGATTCTCATTGAGAATGGGAATGGTCACCTCGGTCTTGGTCTTCTGCTGGATAAGACGGATTATGCGCGTTCCCTTTCGGGTGGTCTCGAAATTGTCGGCATTGAGGTTATTGTAATCGCTTACTCGCTGACATGTGTAGCAACCGATGAGAAAAACATCGCGTATGTGCTCCTTCTTCCCTGTCAACGGCATTTCGTAGAGGGCTTGCAATTCCTCCTCGGTGAGATAAATCTCGACAGCCTTGTCGCGGTCTTCAATCTTCTTCTTGACAATGAGTGCTGCCGCACGTTGGTTATCGTGTACGCCGTCAATGAATGCCGCGTTGATAAGAGCCTTCAGATTTGTCAGATGCTTGTTGACAACCTTTGCCATGTAACCGTGCTTCTGCAAGTAGTTGATGTAGCGCGACACAAACGCACGGTCAATATCCGCCCACCCGAATTTGTGAAATGGGTCAAAACCTTCATAGACACCGATAAAACTTTTCCATGCCTTGCAGGTGCCGGGTGCATAGTCGTCACTGCCAATCTTGCGAGCCCCGCTCTTGATGTCATCGACAAACTGAATGAGAAACGGCCAGATAAGGCGATTCTTCTCGTCCTCGATGCGCTTCTTTTCCTCGGCTTTCTTGCGGGCTTTTTCTTTCGCCGCCTCACGTTTGGCGATAGCCTTACGCTCGGCCTCGGCGGCTTCCTCCATCGCCCGGCGTTCAGCCTCTACCTTCTCCGGCTCGGAGATATAGCGCACATCCATGTCAAGAGCCTCACGGTCAAAGTTCACCTTTGCGAGATGAGCCTTGACTATGCCCTCAATCTGCGTCAGCTTGGCATGAAGCTGATAATTCTTCTTCTGATGCGCCAGCCATGCGCGAGGCGATGCCGTTGCCTTCTGCCAGTCGGCAACCTCGACCTGAAGCATGGTCGAAATCAGTACATCAACCTTGCGGGTATGGATACGGATAAAGAGAGTCGCAGAATCCTTCTTCAAATCCTTGGTGCGGACATGAAACGGGGTCAATTTCTTCGCGGGACGAAGCGACTGCGTCGATGACTTCGGAGAGGGTGATTTTGTCATATCTTCGATGTTATAAATTTCTTAATGGTGGCGTTCACAGTTATTCACAATCAGCCACTTTGGTTCTGCAAATATAACAACCCAAACCGCATTTTGTCAAGTCGGGTCACCACGCAGGTCACCACGTTTTTTGAATAAATCTGAAAATCGGCAAAATTCATTAAAGTTCATATTGCGCTATAATTCAGCATCTTGCCTAAACAAACCATTCAAATTCATTCGTATTCATTCAGAAACTCAGGTTCTGGTGGCACCACTTTTAAGAAAAGAAAAACGATGTAAATCCCTGAATTTCAAAGAAATTCAGGGATTTTTCATTTCCAAGAATAAGCAAAATAAGTGGGATTAAAGCAAACTATACGTCCTTATTCAAGGGACGGTTTTTAAAAGCCCGAAATGTTCCACTGCGAGGTATTTACTTCATTATTTTACAGCATGTTGCACTATTTTACATAACCGGGTTCTCGGTTCGATTTCCTAACTTTGTATCATTAAAAATTGAGCTGTATGGAAAGAGAAATATTCAGCGTGTTGTTCTTCATTAAGCGTAGTAAACCGTTAAAAACGGGAAAGTACCTCTGCGTGTGAAATTCTATCAGATTTACCAAGACTTGGAATTGGAGGAAAAGATTGTCTCCGCACGTGCCATAGTAAACCGCTATCTGGGAAAGGACGAAACTTTCAAAACATTATATAATGTGTTCAAGGAGTATAACGACAACTTGGAAACTCGAATGAAACAGATCCCCAATATCCAACTTAAATTGACCCCCGATTTATTTTTCCTAAAATACAAAAAAAACATCATATAATCAACTCATTAGCTTTCGATTTGTGCTGGGTTTGTAATTTTTATTTACTGCCAATATAGTCATTCATTTCTTCCCGCAAATTTTGCGTAAGGACTCTCCGTGCAGCTCAATTCTTGCGGCTTGGTGAGTTATTCTGTACATGACTGCGCCGGCTATTGTCTCCTTGCCGATGACATCATACTTGTCTTTGACCGGCAATTGTGATGCAATCAGTGTTGATTTCTTACCATATCGGTCTTCGATGATGTCCATCAGATGCATTCTGCTTCCGTTGTCCAACGGTTGCAAGCCGAAATCATCCTGTATAAGCATATCCGTCCTTTCTATCTTTTTCAGCTCCTACAGGATGCTACCTTTTACCTTGGTGGCCTTCAACTGCCCTAAAAGTCTGGAAGTATTGGCATACAGTACTTTCAATCCTTTCTGGCAGACTCTGTATCCCAAGGCTGTGGCAATGTAGCTCTTTCCTGTACCGGAGATTCCCATGACAAACAAGTCGCACATCTCCTTGACAAATCTTGTTCATGCTGATTGATTTATTGGGAGCAGTCTCTACAAAAAAAGACTGCTTCTGCTTCATTTCTAAAACAAATCAAAAAACAAATATGCTCAACTATTAATCTTAATTTTCTTTTAAGAAACGGATGATAACACAGGTTTGTCTGATACGGAAAACAAGTGTTCACTAAGCGCCTTCAAAGCATGCACTTTATCTTCCGCTTTCATCACCAACGATACATTACTACTACTTCCGCCGTATGAAATCATCCGTACGGGAATATCTTTCAATGCATTGATGATGCGTGCCTCAAAACCGACATTTTGCCATTCCAGGTCACCTACAACACAAACAATCACCATATTCTTTTCGACTGTAATCGTTGCGTATTTCCGTAATACACCCACAATCTCGTCTATATGCTTGTCATCATCAATCGTTACGGAAACCCCGATATCGGAAGTGGTCACCATGTCCACCGGCGTATTGTAATTATAGAACGTATCAAACACGATGCTCAGAAAATGAGGTGTCGGTATCGTATGGAGCGACTTGATCTTGACATACGTGATATTGTCTTTGGCGGCAACAGCTTTGATCGCACCCTTTTCCGCCGTGTTCGAGATCAATGTACCCGACGCACTTGGCTGCAATGCGTTCAAGAGGCGTACCGGTATGTTCTTTTCCTTGGCAGGCAGGATACAAGTCGGATGTAGTATCTTGGCACCGAAATGTGCCAACTTAGCGGCTTCGTCGAAGTTCAACTGCCTAACAGGAGCGGTGTCATTGACAAACCGTGGATCGTTGTTGTGCATCCCGTCAATATCCGTCCATATCTGTATCTCTTCTGCTTGGATAGCCGCCCCAATTAGAGAGGCGGTGTAATCGCTTCCTCCTCTTTCCAAGTTGTCAATGCTACCGTAAGCATTCCGGCAGATGAAACCTTGCGTAATATATATTTCTGCCTCTTTGTTTTGCTCCAAAAGTGTATTTAGGTGTTTAGCGATATATTTCATGTCCGGTTCATTGTCCATTGTAATCCGCATGAAGTTCAACGCAGGCAATAAAACTACCTTCACTCCTTGTTCTTCCAGATAGCAGGTCATCAGAAAGGTTGATATTAGCTCACCCTGCGCCAAGATTTCCTTTTCATCGAACATGCTGAAAGGCATATTAGAGAAAGACCAGACATATTGAGACCGTTCAAGCATGTATTGCATGGCCCTTTCTTTGTAGGTATCGCTTTGGTATAATTCTTCTATATGATCGACATAAGCTTGTTCCAAAGCAGAAAGGATCGCATTGGCTTTTCCCGGATCTTTCTTATGGAAACACTCAGATATCTCCACTAAAGAGTTTGTTGTCCCTGCCATGGCAGAGAGTACTACTATTTTCTGTTCCTGATCGCAAATGATTGATGCGACATTCTTGATCCGCTGGGCAGAACCGACTGAAGTACCACCAAATTTTAATACTTTCATTAGACTATCTGATTTTTGATTTTACTTTTTATACATTGAATCTGATCACGAACGTGCTACCTTTACCGACTTCGCTTTCGATACGGATCGTACCACCATGAGCTTCCACAAAGTCCTTGCTGATGGCAAGTCCCAAACCGCTACCTTGTACTTTTGTTCCCGGCACACGGAAATAGTGGTCGAAAATACTTTCGTGGTAACGCGAGTCAATACCCTTTCCGAAGTCCTTGACATAGATCTCGACGGCTTTGTCGATCTGTCGTGCACCGATGATAATCCGTCCGTTCTCCGACGAATAACGGATGGCGTTCGATAACAGGTTGGTCACAACCCAAGCAATTTTCTCGCTGTCGACAAACAATTTGGTGATCTTTTCAGGATACTCCACTTCGATCTGACAGTTAAAACGCTCGGCCTGTACCCGGTTCGCCTTGATGGCATAGTCGATCAGTTCGATCGGTTTGGTAATCTTCGGATTCAGGTAGAGCTTACCGCTTTCTACCTGTGACATCTTCAACAATTCGCCAGTGATCTCCAACAAACGGTCGCTATTTTCCTTTATGTTCTTGGAAAGGCTCTCCTGTTCTGTATTCAGTTTTCCGATCCGATTGTCTTCCAGCAGTTCCAAGCTCATCATGATAGCCGATATCGGTGTCTTCAGTTCATGAGAGATCGTTGAAATAAAGGTTGTCTTTGCAATATCTTTTTCTTTAAATTCGGTCACGTTCTTCAACAGGATCACATCCCCGACATACTTACCCTCCAGTCCAGTCTGCCTGTTAACGTTGATCGGGATGTATTTTACTTGAAAATAGCTTTCCTTGTTGTCCGCATAGATTTTCAACGGATCCTTATTCTCATCGGGATGTACCAACTGGCGGATCAAACGGCGCAGCAGATCATTTTTTAACGCCACTTCGGGAGCCGGTTTGTCAATAATGTTTTCCCGTGTCAAATTCAAAACAGTCAAAGCCTCGTCATTGACAAACAAAATCTTCCGTTCCTTACTCAAGCCTATGATAGGTTCTGCAATGCTGTTGATAATTGTTTCTATATATTTTTTCCCTTGCAGGATATCTTCCAGCGAACTGTTCCTGTATTCGGCCAAGCGCTCGGCCATCTCGTTGAACAACGTGGCTATTTCCTTAAACTCCGGTTCATTACCCAGATTGAGCCGTTTGCTGTAATTGGCATTGGTGATTTCCTTGATGCCATCCGTCAATTTCCGGATCTGTACGCTGACCGAGCGTGGCAGGCGAGCCAGAAAGAGGAAGGCGATCACGATACAAGCGATCCCTACCGTCCAGATCCAAAAGAGAGACCTTTCCGCCGTATGGACAGCCACTTCATTCTTTTCATAAATGGCAGACATATTGACTGCCATAATGGTATAAATCGTCTGGCGTATCTGCCGAATCGATTCATCATCCATATCATCCAACGCCTTTTCACAGTTCGAACTTAATCGGTTGGTCAGTATGTCTTCATCCTTCTCTGTCAGATTTTTTTTCTGAGCTTCCAACCCGGCCTCAAACTCTTTTCGGGCATTCGGATTTTCCCGAATGGCATCCAGTGACTCGAGCATCTGACGGGAATAAAGGAGTGAATTATAATTATCCGCTAAGATATTCTGCGTGTCATCCGATACATTATGAATGTTTTTTATAGCCAATCCACCTAATAAAGTGATCAGGACAAATAAAAGTCCTATCCCATAAGTCAACTTTGTTTTTATATTCATATTCATGGAAGGATTTTTATGCTAATATTATTAAATCAATGCCTAATTGAGCCAACTCTTCTAACATGTTCCGATAGTAGACCATCGCAAGGATAGCGGAAGGATATTTTAAAGCTGGTCGTCCGATACATAGCGTACTGATTTGCTTTTCTTTACAAGCCTGAACGATCGCATCCGTTATATGTGGGGATTGCACTTGAATGATTTCTCCTCCAAGTTCCGTTGCCAACTTGAAATGGTTAAGCAAATGCCTTTGACTTGCCAACGGAATCCTGTCGGAACTTTCTCTTGGGGTTTGTACATACAGTACAAAAAACTTGGAATTATATCGGGTTGCCAACCGTGCGACTTTCCGTATGATCTTACGGGGAGTTTTCTCATTACTGCTGATGCAGGCCATAAACCTTTCGTGGCGTACGCCGAGATTCTCCGGAATGGTATTCTCCACTTTTTTTTCAACCCGCAAAGCTACCTCTTTCAATGCCAACTCCCTAAGCTGAAGAATATGTTCAGCCTTGAAGAAATTATTTAATGCTGTTTGTATCTTATCGGGTTTGTATATTTTTCCGGCTTTTAACCGAGCCAGCAATTCGTCAGCGGTAAGGTCTATGTTGACCACTTCATCAGCCTGCTCCAGTACGATATCAGGAATACGTTCCTTGACCTCTATGCCAACCACGTCCTGCACCATCTCGTTAAGTCCTTCTATATGCTGAATATTGACCGCCGTGATCACACTGATACCGGCATCCAGTATATCCATGACATCCTGCCAACGCTTTTCGTTCTTACTGCCTTCGACATTGGTATGAGCCAATTCGTCAACGATGACAACTTCAGGATGGATACTGAGAATCGACTGCAAGTCCATCTCTTCGATCTCTTTTCCTTTATAAAATATCTTGCGGCGGGGGATGATAGGCAATCCTTCCACCAATGCCTCCGTCTCGACTCGCCCATGTGTTTCTATATAACCGATCTTGACATCGATACCGCTTTCCAGTAATTGGTGGGCATCTGATAGCATCCGATACGATTTACCTACACCGGCAATCATGCCGATGTAGATTTTAAAATTGCCACGACGAGACTTTTTCAACAAATCTAAAAAATGTTGTACACTTTGTTCTCGGTCCATGCGTATTATTATATCAAGGTCTTAAAGAAATTCCCAAGACAAGATGGGCATCCTCCATGCGAGGGTTCCAAATTGCCTGTGTAAAAATAGGTAATGAGAAAGAATCCGTGATTTTGATATCTTTCGTTGCTTTCAATGCAACATTCGTTACTGCAAATCCACTATTTACATCACCTCCATACGTAGTTATTCCCGCATCATACGGAAGAACACCACAAGTTGCATTCAGATCGACGCCCTTCACTGTGAATGGAAAATTCAACTCCACATAAGAAGAATAGTTTTGGTTTCCATTTTCATCTTTGTCTTGACCGGCAAACATGAAATTCCAAGTGATAGACAAAGGTAACTTCTCAATAGGCAGAGTGTAAGCCAAACCTGCTTCAAAATGGTGATCTGTTTCATGGCTTTTGAAGTTAAAATAACGGCAAGAGCCTTGCCCTGCCCACCATAAGCTAGCGACAGACAATGTAGGACCAGCTGATCCGAATGTATACGCTGCCGTTAAATCTATCTCTTTAGCCGCAGGCATAGATGTAGAGTTTGCACCCTGAAAATCGGTAGATCCCCAGGCTGTCAAAGAGAAATTACCTACCCCCAGTGATAGTGTCGGCTGGAAGCTAGCACCAGTCTGGTAGAAACCACGCCAAATATAGGAACTTACCAAATCTCCCTGCACAGAAAAACTTACTTTACCATCCTCTTCCTGTGCATTAGCCAACGTAGAAGATGCCATTGAGAATACAACTGCCAAGGCTGCTACTTTTTTTACGAATGATTTCATAACCTAAATCTAATTGACTTATTAAAAATTTGTTATTTGTTATTTGATGCTTGATCAAGCGCAACATTTAATTTCAATACATTTACTTTCTCCGTTCCGAACATACCCAATAACGGTTTCTCAACATGAGAATTGACGATACCCATTACCTTTTCTTCCGACCATCCACGAGCGTCCGCTACACGTTTGGCCTGTGCATAAGCGGCTTTCGGTGAGATATGGGGATCCAAACCGGAACTGCTGGCCGTGATGATTTCAGCCGGAACTTTTTCACGGGTTAGGTAAGGATGATGAACCAAGAATGTATCAATACGTTCTTCCAACAAGGCTAAATGTTCTTCATTGGAAGGTCCCTTGTTACTACCTGCCGAACTGGATGCATCGTAACCGTCACCGGCATGGGAAGGACGTCCCCAGAAATAAATATCTTGCGTGAAATTCTGACCAACGTTGGCGGCCCCCACTACTTTTCCATTCAATGTAACCAGTTCAGCATTACCCTTATTCGGTCCTGCCACTTGGGCAAACAACCACAAAACGAAAATGTAGAAAACACTGAAGAACAAACAAAATGCAATTGTCAGTCTTAATGATTTAAAAAGATTTGATATCATAATGAATTATTGTTTTATTTTCTTAACCTTCCTCCTATCTTCATACAGAGGGAGGAAGGTTTTTAATATTGATTTTACTTTTACATGAATAAACTTACAATCATATCTATCAACTTGATACCAATGAACGGGGCAATTACACCGCCCAAACCGTAGATCAGCAAGTTGCGACGAAGCAATGCGGAAGCACCGATCGGTTTATAAGCCACACCACGTAATGCCAGAGGGATCAGAATCGGGATGATGATCGCATTAAAGATGATCGCACTTAGGATCGCTGATTCCGGACTGTGCAGGTGCATGATGTTCATCGGGGCCAATGCCGGGATCGTAACCATGAACAGAGCTGGTACGATAGCGAAATACTTGGCCACGTCGTTAGCGATACTGAAAGTAGTCAGCGTACCGCGAGTCATCAGCAACTGTTTACCGATTTCGACAATCTCGATCAGTTTCGTTGGGTCGTTGTCCAAATCAACCATATTACCAGCTTCCTTGGCAGCCTGCGTACCACTGTTCATTGCGACACCAACGTTTGCCTGAGCCAAGGCCGGGGCATCGTTCGTACCGTCCCCCATCATGGCGACCAGCTTACCGTTTTCCTGTTCCTTACGGATATAGTTCATCTTGTCTTCCGGTTTGGCTTCGGCGATATAATCGTCTACACCGGCTTTTTCAGCGATATATTTTGCGGTCAACGGGTTATCACCGGTTACCATTACCGTCTTCACACCCATCTTACGCAAACGTTCAAAACGTTCTTGGATACCCGGTTTGATGATATCCTGTAACTCGATCACACCAATGATGAAATCATCCTGTGAAACAACCAGCGGAGTACCGCCGTTACTCGTGATCTTCTGAACCAAATCGGCCACCTCTTTCGGATATTTGTTGCCGGCAGCCTCACTCATCTTACGAATAGCATCAAAAGCTCCTTTACGGATGCGAGTACCGTTTGCCAAATCCACCCCTGAACATTTAGTTTCTGCCGTAAACTTGATCATCTTTGATCCGGATGTATTCAGATCATGTACACGTACACCTTTTTCACGTCCCAGTTCCACGATTGACTTACCTTCAGGCGTATCGTCAGAAAGAGAGGACAGTAGACAAGCTTGTACAAAAGAGTGTTCGTCAATGCCGGATACCGGATAGAACTGGGTTGCTTTACGGTTACCGATCGTGATCGTACCGGTCTTGTCGAGCAGCAAAGTATCAATGTCACCGGCTGTTTCAACCGCCTTACCGGATTTGGTGATCACATTAGCAGACAACGCACGATCCATACCGGCAATACCAATGGCAGATAACAAACCACCGATCGTAGTCGGGATCAAACAAACGAACAAAGAGATAAAGGCCGCGATCGTAATCGTCGCGTTGTAATAATCAGCAAACGGTTTCAAGGTACCGCAAACAACAACGAATACCAATGTAAAACCTGCCAGCAAGATTGTCAAGGCGATTTCGTTCGGAGTTTTCTGGCGAGAAGCGCCTTCCACCAAGGCGATCATCTTATCCAAGAAACTTTCACCCGGTTCGGTCGTCACTTTCACCTTGATCTGGTCGGACAATACTTTCGTACCGCCTGTTACAGAACTCTTGTCTCCACCCGCTTCACGGATCACCGGAGCAGATTCTCCTGTAATGGCGCTTTCATCGATAGAAGCGAGACCTTCGATAATTTCACCATCGGAAGGAATCGTGTCGCCGGCTTCACAAATAAAGATGTCGCCTTTCTTCAACTGAGAAGAACTGACCGTTTCGATCTTGTTACCGACACACAATTTGGCAGGAGTTTCTTCCCGGGTCTTACGCAAACTGTCGGCCTGAGCCTTGCCTCGTGCCTCTGCAATCGCCTCTGCGAAGTTGGCGAAAAGCAACGTGGCGAACAATACAATAAACACTAAGATATTGTAACCGAAAGATCCTTGCGTCGTATCACCGGTGGCAGCCGCCCAAATCGTAACAAACAACATGACGAATGTCACCACCTCCACGATAAACATGATCGGGTTACGGAACATCACCCGCGGATTCAACTTAACGAATGATTGCTTCAAACTTTCTATAACGAGCTCCTTTGGAAATAAAGAAGCAGTTTTGTTATTTCTCATCTTCTTAATCTGTCAATTAGTAAATACTAAAATATTCGGCGATCGGGCCTAACGTTTGTGCCGGGAAGAATGACAAGGCAGCAACGATGACGATTACGCAGAATGTCATCACACCGAATGTAACCGTATCAGTCTTTAATGTACCTGCACTTTCCTGAGTGTACTTCTTGTTTGCCAAAAGACCTGCAATAGCTACCTGTCCGACAATTGGCAAATAACGTGAAATGATCAGTGCCAAACCGCAAGTGTAGTTCCAGAAATAGGTATTGTCGCCTAATCCTTCAAAACCGGAACCGTTGTTAGCAGAAGAAGAAGTATATTCATATAACATTTCACTGAAACCATGGAAACCGGGGTTGTTCAACCAGCCACCCTCGCTCTCTACGAATTCAGGGGCATATACCCATACGTAGGAAGAGATGGCCGTAAAGATCAAAATCACGAACGGGTGAGCCAACGAAACGATCGTCGCAATCTTCATTTCTCGGGCTTCGACCTTTTTACCTAAGAATTCCGGCGTACGTCCGACCATCAAACCGCTGATGAATACGGCTATGATCAAGAATGCATAGTAGTTCATGAAACCTACGCCGACACCACCAAACCATGTATTGATCTGCATGTTCAACATCTCCACCATACCGGAAAGAGGCATTGTACTGTCGTGCATACCGTTAACGGAACCATTAGAGGTGACGGTCGTAGTCACAGACCACAAAGCGGTTGCGCCCGGACCCAGACGGGTTTCCTTACCTTCCATAGCACCGCAAGACTGGTCAATACCCATCTCGTCGATTTTCGGGTTACCTGCCATCTCATAGTGAACGTTACAGAATACCCCCAAAAGATAAGCAAACAGCATCACACCATAGATCACATAACCTAACTTTTTACGTTTCAGATAAAATCCCAAAGCAAATACCAATGCCATCGGAATGATCAGAATAGACCAGCATTCTACAATATTGGTCAGGTAAGTCGGGTTTTCCAATGGGTGAGAAGAGTTTACTCCGAAGTAACCACCACCATTCGTACCTAACTGTTTAATCGGAACGATTGCAGCTGTAGGACCTTGTGAAACAGTTTGTTCAGCTCCTTCCAATGTCGGGATTGTCATTTTGGAGTCGAAGCCCATCGGCGTACCTTGTATGATCAGGATGAAACCCATGATCAGAGACATCGGGAAAAGGATACGTGTACAGCTGATCACTAAATAGTGCCAGAAGTTGCCGATTGTTTTAGTTGTTTTGGCGGCCATCGATTTCATAATTCCAGCCATGGCAGCCATACCTGTTGCAGCAGTGATGAACTGGAACAACATGATGACGAACAACTGTGTAAAATAAGTCAAACCGCTTTCTCCGCTATAGTGCTGCAAGTTACAGTTAACCATGAAACTAATACACGTGTTGAACGCCAAATCTGGACTTTGTCCGCTGTTCCCATCAGGATTCAAAGGAAGATATCCTTGCGATACCAACAGGATCATACCCCAGAAGAACCAAAATACGTTTATAATAAGCAGAGATTTCAAGAATGCCTTCCAATCCATCTCTTCATTGGGGTTGATACCCGCCAGTTTGTAAATAAATCTTTCAATTGGAGCCATGAAACGCATGCAGTCGTTTCCCGCCTTATACACCTTGGCGATATGCTTTCCCAGCGGGTAACTGATAACCAGCAGCAGCAATATCTGCAATGCTACACCTAAAATTTCTGTATTCATCTTTTCACTTAAAAAACTAATTACCATTAAAACTTTTCGGGCTTAATTAGGACATACATCAAATACCCGAAGATCAATAAGCAAAGTATAAACAGTGCTAAAAACATAATTTAATTCTCCTTTCTTACATTAAATTTTCTCAAACCAGTCCACACACTTGAAGAAAAACCAATAGCATGCTACACCGGTAGCACACAAGAACAAAAATGATAACGTATCTTCCATACTTGTCTCTTTTAATTGTTAATACTATTTATTTGTTTTCCACCCTACTATATGCCAAAGCTGTGCCAAAAAAACGAGTTTATATACAATACACTGTCTATCAGTTATATAATCAAAAAATAATATTATTATGTTATATGCTCAAGGGGGTGTGTCAAAACTAAGACACATCTCCTTTTTTAT